>Ga0210410_10000706_pt1 | contig 34422 bp, 29 predicted proteins | sample IncBWC4MmetaG_FD_161058 | JGI IMG/M metagenome (GOLD analysis project Ga0210410, IMG submission 161058) | Forest soil microbial communities from Barre Woods Harvard Forest LTER site, Petersham, Massachusetts, United States - Inc-BW-C-4-M | ecosystem: Environmental > Terrestrial > Soil >...
AGCGCAGAACGCACCGCAGCCCTTGACGGCTGGCTCTGGCACTACAACCATCACCGCCCACACCAAGCCCTCGGCCGACGAGCACCCATCACCCGCCTGAACAACCTGCTCGGGACTTACACCTAGCTCGCCGCGCGGATCGGTCGCGGCGGCCTTGACAGCCCTGGGTGGGGCCACGTACGCTTGCTCATGCAAAAAGGCTTTTGCACCCCAGTCGGCAATCAGGAGAGCAGCACCGTATGAGCAGGGGCATGACCGTCGCCGCGTCCGACGACATGGACACCGCGGCCAGGTTCTCGATGCGGACGGCGGGCGCGCCGTCGCCTGAGGGGGGGCCGGGATGAGGGTTGCGCTCGCGCAGCTGACCTCGGCGCCGGGAGATGTCGCCGCCAACGTGGCGAAGGTGCGCGAGACGGTCGGCGCGCACTGCGGCGCCGATCTTGTCGTCTTCCCCGAGCTGTTCCTCAGCGGCTACCTGCTCGATGCGATCGGCGAGCTCGCCAGCGACCTCGACGGCGCCGAGCTGGCCGCGGTCCGCGGGGCGGCCGCGGCGGCGGGGAGCGCCGTCGTGCTCGGGGTCGCCGAGCGCTGGGACGGCGCCGTCGCCAACAGCGCCGTGCTCGTCGCCGCCGACGGCGCGATCGCCGGCGTCTATCGCAAGACGCACCTCTTCGGCGCCGAGCGCGACGCCTTCGTCGCCGGCGACAGGCTGGAGCCGATCGAGCTCGGCGGATGCCGCCTCGGGCCGATGATCTGCTTCGACGTCGAGTTCCCTGAGGTGGCTCGCACGCTGCTGCTCGACGACGCCGACGCGCTGGTGACGATCGCGGCCAACATGGCGCCGTTCGCCGACGACCACGAGCTGGCGGCGCGGGCGCGGGCGCTCGAGTCGGGCCTGCCGCACGTCTACGTCAACCGCTCCGGAGCAGATGCCGGGCTCCGCTTCGTCGGCGGCAGCGTCGTCGTCGCTCCCACGGGCGAGGTGATCGGCCGGCTCGGCGAGGAAGCAGGCGTGCTCGAAGCGGACCTGCCCCGATCAGGTCACGGCGACGAGCGCTTGGACTACCGGCGCCATCTGCGCCCAGAGCTCTACCGCACCGCCTGAGCCGGGGCCGGGGCCGGCGGCACCGGTCGCCGACAAGCGTAGGCGGGCACGATCCCGGTGTCCAAGCGCCTTGAACCGGCAGGCACCGTAGAGCGGATCGGGCGGTGCCTGCGAAGTGACCACCGCTCGCCACCGGTGCTCGTGGCGGCTGCCGTCGCCGCTCGACGCCCAGGATTCCCGCAAATGACACAGCTTATTTACACAGCGGCTGCACATTGGCCCTTAGCCTTCGGCGCCGGCGGATGCCTCGTGTATTAACCGACACTTCACATGAGGGAAACGATCAATGGCATGCCTCGATGCGAGGGCCGGGAGCTCTCCGGCGTCGCCGCTGGGCAAGCAGATAGGCGGGCCGCAGCGACGGAGCAGACGCCGTTCCGGGCGATCCGCGACCGAAGCGTATGAGCGGGTGGCCGCGGCGCTGATCGTCGAACGAGCCATCGCATCGCCTCACCTCTGCTGCGCGACTTCGAGCTCAGACGCAGGTGCATGACCGTCATCTCATACCCCAGAAAGGATCACAGATGTTCTTGCGCAAAGCGCGCCACATCGCTTGGAAGAACAGGTCACTGCTCGTTGCGGTCCTGGTGATCGCAGGCACGACGACTACTGCGGTGGCCGCCAGCACCTGGACGGTGATCATCGGCACCAGCGGAAATGACACGATTAACAAGGGTGCACAGCCCGGTAACTACCGCCTGTGGGGCCTCGCGGGCAAGGACGTCCTCACCGGCGGAAGAGGCAACAACGTCCTCGTGGGCGACGGTCACTGCCCTCCGGGTGCGAGAGATGACCAGTACTGCGATGTCGAAGAGGTCCCCGGCGACGGCGGCGACACCCTGCGCGGCGGTGGCGGCAACAACACGATCTTCGGCGGTGGCGGCCCGAACACGATGTACGGCGGACAGGGTTACAACTACATCGAGTCCGGCCCGTCGACGAACGTCATCTATGGCGGACCGCTCGGCGATCTCATCAACGCGACCGAGGGCTCGAGCACGATCTACCCCGGCAAGGGGACGAACTACATCGACGCTCGTGGCCCAGGCATCGACCACGTCTACTGCACCGGCAAGAACGACACGGTCTACGCCGACGCGAACGACGTCGTCAAGAGCTGTGCTCACGTGCACATCGGGAGCCAGGCGAGCACGTCCTCGTCACTGTCGGTCTATGCCCCTGGGGTGCGGCCGACGATCAGCGCCCTGGTTTCGTGGGGCAACAAGAACGGCCGGAAGCACGCGCGTGCGAAGCACTTGCATGTGAAGCACTCGCATGCGAAGCACCCTCGCGCGAAGCATTCGCACACGCATCGATGACCGTCGTCAGGTGATCGACTCCTGGATGAGGGATGCGCCACCTGCGTCATGGCAGTGCCCGAACGCGCCCGGGGTGTCCCGGGCGCGTTCGCGGTCGCCTGTGACCGGTGGGCGTGAGCGAGTCGGCCCTCCGGCATGATCGACCTCCACTGCCATGTCCTGCCGGGGGTGGATGACGGGCCCGCCACGGTCGAGGCGGCCCTCGACCTCGCGCGGGGCGCCCGAGCCGACGGCATCACCACGATCGCGGCGACACCGCACGTCGAGTCGTCGTACCCGGGCATCGACTCGGCTCGCATCCGCGCGTCGGTCCGCGAGCTGCAGCAGCGGTTGGACGCCGCGCGCATCGACGTCCGCATCGTCCCAGGCGCCGAGGTCGCGCCGACTCGGGCGGTGGAGCTCGGCGACGCCGAGCTGCGTGCCCTGACGCTGGGCGGCGGCCCGTGGCTGCTCCTCGAATGTCCCCTTGCCGCCACCGGTGCACCGGGGTTCACGGGCGTCGCCCGCTCGCTCGTTCGGCGGGGACACCGCCTGCTGCTCGCCCATCCGGAGCGCAGCCCGATCTTCCTGCGCACGCCGAGCCTGATCGACGAGCTCGTCGCCGAGGGGATGCTGGCGCAGGTCACCGCGGGGGCGCTCAGCGGACGCTACGGACGGAGCGTGCGGGACCTCGCGCTGGGCCTGGTGGAACGCGAGACCGTGCACGTCGTGGCATCGGATGGGCACGGATCGCACCGTCCTGCACGGATCGCAGGCGAGCTCCGCGACACGGGGATCGGGCCGGCGCTGACGGACTGGCTCGCGCGCGACGCGCCCGCCGCGCTGCTGGCCGGCACCGCATTGCCGCCGCGTCCCCAGGTCGCGCGGCGCGCCCGGCGAAAGCGCCTGCTTCAACTGTTTGACCGCTAGGAGCGTCCCCTCACCATCGGACGCGCCCGGCAGCTTCCAAGTTCACCGCTCGTTCACCCGCAGGCGGCGGCGTTCGTCGAAGGTGCATGCCTACACGCGGTGCTCGAGCACTGAGCGCGCGTCACTCACACGCTGAACCATCTCCAATCCGGAGCCATGGCGAGAACGACGAACACGATGAAAGGCCGGAGCCCGGCGAGACGTCTGGCCGACGCGATGTGGGGCCTCGTCGCCTGGGTCGCGGGCAACGCCCTGCTGGCGGGCATCGCCGCGACGGCTGCGACGCTGCTCGTGCTGTTCTTCGTCGGCCTGTCGATCCTGAGTCCCAGCTCTCCGGGGCAGGAAGTGCGGTTCTCGGACGCCACGTCGCTGATCGCCACGAGAGGCGCGCTCCAGCAGGCGACGCTGCGCGACCAGGACGCGCGACTCGAGCTCACGACCGCGACCGGTCAGCGCCTGTGGGCCTCGTATCCGCATGCCGACGCCTACACGAGTCAGCTGCTCGACCAACTGCGCCGGAACCACGTGGCGACCACGGTCGACAGCCAGACGGGCAAGCCGACGCTGCGGGCCGTCGTTCAGTTCCTGCTGCCGATCCTGATCCTGGCGACGCTGTTCGCGATGTTCACGCTGCTCGCCCGCGAGTCCGGCGGCATGATCGCGGCCTTCTCGAAATGGAGCGGCCGCAAGCAGAAGGCCGGGAGCGGGCGGTTCACGTTCCAGGACGTCGCGGGCGCCCCCGAGGCGCTGATCGAGCTGCGCGAGTTCTGCGACTACCTGGAGAACCCGGCCCGCTACGCCGAGCTGGGTGCGCGCGCGCCCAAGGGCGTGCTGCTCGTCGGCCCGCCGGGCACCGGCAAGACGCTGCTCGCCCGCGCGGTCGCCGGCGAGGCGAAGGCCAACTTCTTCTCGATCTCGGGCTCGGAGTTCGTCGAGTCGCTGGTGGGGGTCGGCGCCGCGCGCGTACGCGACCTGTTCCGGCAGGCACGGGAGGCGGCGCCGGCGATCATCTTCATCGACGAGCTCGACGCCGTCGGTCGTCAGCGCGGCGCGGGCATGGGTCAGGGCCACGACGAGCGCGAGCAGACGCTCAACCAGATGCTCGTCGAGATGGACGGCTTCGGGGCCGAGAGCGGCGTCGTCGTGATGGCCGCCACAAACCGCCCCGACATCCTCGACAACGCGCTGCTGCGTCCCGGTCGCTTCGACCGCCAGGTGGTCGTCGACCTCCCCGACGTGCACGGGCGAACGGAGATCCTCGCGCTGCACGCCAGCAGGTCCCCCGTCTCGCGGACGGCCGACCTCGGCTCGATCGCCCATCAGACGCCCGGGTTCTCGGGCGCCGATCTCGCCAACGTGATCAACGAGGCGTCGCTGCTCGCCGTCCGCGCCGGCAAGGCGGAGGTCGATCAGGTCGAGCTCGAGGAGGCGATCGACCGCGTCCTGATGGGGCCCCAGCGCAAGAGCCACGTGCTCAGCATCGACGAGCTGTGGCGGATCGCCGTGCACGAGTCGGGCCACGCGATCGTCGCGGAGTCGATCGAGTTCGCGACCGCGATGCAGAAGCTCTCGGTCGTCTCGCGGGGTCGTGGACGCGGCGGCGCCACGATCTACAGCACGAACGACCAGCTCACGCTGAGCCACCTCGACCTCACCAAGCAGCTGATCACGATCATGGGCGGCGCGGCGGCCGAGAGCTTCGTGTTCGGCACGTTGTCGACCGGCGTCGAGGACGATCTCGAGCAGGCGACGAAGATCGCCCACTCGATGGTCGCCGTGTACGGGATGAGCCAAGCCGTCGGGCCGGTGGCCGTCGGCGAGAAGCAGGGGCAGGTCTTCATCGGGCGCGACCTCGCCAACATGGGCAACGTCGCCGCGGCGACGCTCGAGCTCGTCGACGGTGAGACGCGCCGGCTCGTCCACGAGGCCGAGGACACCGCGAAGCAGGTGCTCGAGCTCAACGTCGCCGTGCTGCAGGACCTGGCGAACTCGCTGCTGCGCGAGGAGACGCTGTCCGGGCCCTCGCTCGACGTCTACATGGAGGCCGTCGAGCTCTGGCCCGAGCCGCTGATCAAGGATGCCGCCGGGCACGAGCCGCCCGTGCACCTGGCGCAGGACAAGGCGGCGGACAGCGGCGGCGGACCTCGCTGGGACGACGAGCTCTGACGGTGCGTGCCCCGGTAGGCGTCAATGCCCCTGCGCGACTTCGCCGGCGTCTACGACGAGCACGTGTGGCGGGTGTACGGCTTCTTCGCGTACCGGCTCAGCTCGCGCGCGGACGCCGAGGACCTGACCCAAGGGACCTTCGAGCGCGCGCTGCGCGCCTGGGGGACGTACGACGCATCGCGCGCGAGCGCAGCGACGTGGCTGCTGGCGATCGCGCGGAACCTGCTCGTCGACCACCTGCGCGCCCGCCCGGCCGCAAGGCCGCTCTCGGTGGAGGCGATCGACCTGGAGGCGATCGCCGCGCCGCCGGATCGGCACAGCCTGGGCCTCGACCCGGGCCTCGAGCGTGCGCTCGCGGAGCTGGGCCCGCGGGAGCGAGAGCTGATCGCGCTGCGCTTCGGCGGCGACCTGAGGAACGCGGAGATCGCGGAGCTGACCGGCCTCAGCCTCGCCAACGTCCAGCAGATCCTGTCGCGGTCGCTGCGGCGAATGCGCGCGAGCCTCGATGGCGCGGCGAGCCGCGACGGCGGGGCCGCGGTCGCCGCGCGGCGCGCCGGGTCCGGCTGACGGGGGCAGTCGTGCTCGTGGTGGCGTGGGCGTCCCCCGTCGGCCTGGCAGGGGCAGATGGGATCGCCGGCGCCACCTACACCGGCGTCCCGAACGGCGGCGGCGCCATCACCTTCACCGTCGCGGCCGATGGCACGAGCCTGACCTCCTACCGCATCAGCGACGTCGCCGGCAGCACGTGCACGTTCAACGCGGAAGGCGACGCCGGGATCTGGGAGGGCGCCCCGATCGTGGACGGCTGGTTCGAGTACCGGCTGCACGACGCGATCCTGCTGCGTGGGACGTTCCCCGGAGCGCAGTCGGCCTCGGGCACCTTCCGCTTCTCCAACCACGCCACGCAGGCGACCGCCGCCTGCGACACCGGGACGGTGGGCTGGACGGCCACGACGACCGCCGCGCCGCCGCCGTCACCGACGACCGGGAGCCCTGGGGCCACGCCTGGCGGCGGTACGCCGGCGGTCAAGCCCAGGTTTGCGACGCGCGTCGTGCTGCGCAGGCTCTCGCGGACGCGGCTGGGCGGTCGCATCCAGTCGCGCGGCAGCGCGTGCCGGGCGGGTCGCACGGTGACGCTCTGGCGTGGCCCGCGGCGGATCGCCACGACGCGGTCGAGAGCCGACGGGACCTATTCGTTCGCCCGCAAGGCGGTCGTGCGCAACCGCCGGGTCCGCGCCAGCGTGCCGGCGCGGGCGGGCGCGACCGCCGTCTGCGCGCCGGGCTCGTCGCGGTTCATCAGAGCGTAGGTCGGAAGGGACTGCATGCGGATAGCTTGGACGGGACCGGTGGGGAACATCGGCGGGGTCCCCGGGATGGGAATGCTCATGCTGCGGGAGCTCCTGCGTCAGAACGTGCAGGTCGACCTGTACCTCGCGACCGACGCGACGGTGCCGCCGCCGATCGAGCCGATGCCGGGGCTGCGCATCGTCATGCGGCGGTCCCGCTGGCAATGGGGTCGCTGGTACAGCCGCACGAAGCCGAGGGCGCTGTTCAGCTCGCTGGCCGTCCGGAGCCTGAGCAGCATGGTGCTCAGCGTCCGGCTGCTGATCGAGCACCGGCGCGACCCCTACGACGCCGTCTACCAGCTCTCGCAGACGGAGCTGTTCCTGCTGGGCCGCGTGGGCCGTCTGGCTCCGCCGATCGTCGTCCATCCGTGCACGCACGCCGCGGGGGAGCTGCGCTGGCACCGAGCGGAGCAGGCGTACGCGCTCAGATCCGAGCGGCGCAGCGTTCACCTGGTCATGCGCACGTTGCTCACGGTGCGGAGCCGTCTTCAGCCGCAGGAGCTCGCCCATGCCGACCTGGTGGTCGGGCTGAGCGACCGCTTCGTCGAGCTCGTCCATCAGGACTATCGCGTCCCGCGGGAGCGGCTGCGGGTCGTGCGCACGCCGGTCGATCTCGAGCGCTTCAGCCCGAACGGGCGCGCAGGCGAGGCAGACCCCAGGACGCTGCTGTTCATCTCGCGGATCTCCGTGCGCAAGGGCGTCGAGCAGATCGTCGAGTTGAGCCACCGGCTCGCCGATCTGTCGGGCTCGGTGCGGCTGCTCGTGATCGGGGGGGCGACGATGTGGTCGGACTACAGCGCGCATCTCGCCGACCTCCACCCCGAGGTGGCGGAGTACGTCGGGCACGTGCCGAGCGAGGAGCTTCCGGCGCTGATGCGCTCGGCCACGATGCTGCTCGTCCCCAGCCACTACGAGCCCGGCTCGATCGCCACCGGCGAGGCGCTCGCGTGCGGCCTCCCCGTCGTGCTGAGCGACGAGGTCGGGAACGGCGAGGTCGTGACCGGCCCCCACGTGCGGATCCATCGAGCCGGAGACCTGGACGGCCTCGAGCAGGCGGTCCGGTCGCTGCTGCGGTCGGTCGAGGGCGACGAGGCGGCGCTGCGGACAGCTGCGCGCGCGAACGCCGAGGCGGAGTTCGCGGCGAGCGCGGTGATCGCTCGGCTGATCGAGCTGATCGCGTCGCTGGGGCCCCGACACGCGGCGCCTTCGTTCGCGGGGTAGGCGACGGCGCCGGTTGCGGGTGGACCCGTGCGAGGAGGCCCGACAGCCGTGACGGTCGAGGAGGCCAGAGCGCCGGCGGAGACCGAGCGCGCGCGCGTGCGCGTGAGCGGAATCGTCGCCGGCCTGACGGCGGCGAACGTCCTGGGAGCCGCCTCCGGGTTCATCACCGGGCCGCTCCTGGCGCGGGCGCTCGGCGCTTCCGGGCGCGGCGACCTCGCGGCGGTGGTGGTGCCGCTGGCATTGGCGCCGGCGGTCCTCAGCCTCGGCATCCCGGCCTTCGCGTACCGCGAGCTGCCGCGAGGGCGGCCGGTCGAGGAGGTCGTCGGCTCGCTGGGGCTCCCGCTGCTGCTGATCGGCCTGTTGGCCGCCGCCGCCGCGATCCCGGTCGCGGACGCCCTGGCGGGAGGACGCGAGACGATCCGGGCGTTCCTGATCGTCGGCTTCCTCTCGATGCCGCTCGTGCTGGTCGGGGGCCTGCTGTCCTCGAGCCTCGCCGCCCTCGAGCGCTGGAGAGTCGTGATCGTCATGAGCGCGATCCCGTTCGGGGGAACGTTCGCGGCGATCGTGGCCCTCTACGCGCTCGGCGAGCTGACGGTCGCGACGGCCGCGGGGGCGACGATCGGCGCGTCGCTGATCGCGCTGGCGCCGGGCTTCCGGCTGTTGGTGAGGCCTCGCCGGCCGGTCTTCCACCTCGCGCTCGCGCGCCGCGGCGTCAGCTTCGGCGTGAAGTCGTGGGTGGGCGGGCTGGCGCAGATCGCCAACCTGCGGCTCGATCAGCTCCTGATGATCACCGCCGTCGCCCCGCGCGAGCTCGGGCTCTACGCCGTGGCGACCACGATCTCGGGCGCGTCCGGGCTCGCGACCGGCGCGCTGTCGCCGCCGCTGATGACGCGGATCGCCGGCGGCGAGACGCACCTCCTCCCGCAGGCGGTGCGGATCGTGGTGGCGGCGACCGTCGGTTTGAACCTGGCGCTCGCGCTGATCACGCCGACGCTGCTCGCACTGCTGTTCGGACCGCAGTTCCGCGACGCCGTCCCGATGGCGCTCGTGCTGCTCGCCGCGAACGTCCCGTTCGCGGGCGCGAGCGTCTTGAGCTCCGGGCTCCAGGCCGACGGGGCGCCGCTGATCCCGTCCGTCGGAGAGGGCATCGCGCTCGTCATCACCGTGGCGGGGCTCGTGATGCTGCTGGGGCCGCTCGGCGGGGTGGGCGCCGCGATCGTCAGCCTCGCCGCCTACGGCGCGAGCTTCCTGTTCCAGCTCGCGATGGCCCGGCGGCGCACGCGGGTGCCGCTGAGCGAGTTCCTCGTGCCCTCGCGCGCCGACGTGCGCTGGGCGCGCGGCTTGCTGTCCGGCGTGGGCCTCCGGCGGAGGGCCGCGCCATGAGCGGCGCGGTGAGCGTCGTCGTCACCACCTACCGGCGCACCGACCGGCTCGCCGCCTGCCTGCACGGGCTGCGCGAGCAGACCCGGTCGCCGGACGAGGTCGTGGTCGTCGTCCACGCCTCCGACGACGCGAGCGCCGACCGGGTCGAGCAGCTGGCGGGCGCCTGGCGCGAGCTGCGATGCGCGCGCGTCGAGCGGCACGGCCTGGTGGCGGCGCTCAACTGCGGCCTGGCGGCGGCGCAGGGCGCGATCGTCGCGTTCGTCGACGACGACGCGGTGCCGGCGGCGGACTGGCTCGAACGGATCGCGACGGCGTTCGACGCGGACGAGCGGATCGCGGCGGTCGGGGGCCGGGACGTCGTAGTGGTCGACGGCCGCGTCCTCGACGGGGGGCGGCGCGGACGCCTCGGCCGGCGCGCGAAGCCGCTCGGGGTCGGGCGCATCCAGTGGTTCGGGCGGATGCTCGGCAACCACCATCTCGGGGCCGGGGCGGCTCGCGACGTCGACGTGCTGAAGGGCGCGAACATGAGCTTCCGGCGGTCGGCCGTGGTGCGCCACGGATTCGACGAGCGCCTGCGCGGGCGGGGTGCGCAGGAGCACTCCGAGCTGGCGATCTGCCTCCCGCTGAGGCGGCAGGGCCTGCGCGTCGTCTACGACCCCGGCATCGTCGTGCTGCACTATCCGGCGCCCCGGCCGCACGGCGACCAGCGCGGAAACCCCGGTCGCGAGGCGGTGCGCTGCTCTGCGCACAACGAGGCGCTCCAGATCCTCGACCACTTCGGGCCGGGGCGGCGGCTGGTGTTCGCGGCCTGGGGGCTCGCCGTCGGGACCACGGGTGCGCCTGGCCTCGCCGTCCTGGCACGGGATCTGCTCAACGGCCGGCCCGCGGCCTGGGCGAGGTTCGGCGCCGCGCAGCGCGGCCGGGCCGCCGCGTGGCGGACCCGCCGCACGCCGCGCGCGATCCCGGCGGCGCTCCGGCCACCCGACGCGTCACCCGGCCGGCGCGAACGTGACGTCGTCCGCGTCGAGCGGGCCGCAGGGGACCATGCGGTGATCGCCCAGCCACTCGACGATCGCGCGACGTGAGCCGCCGCGGCGCGCGAAGTGGCCGTCGTTGAGCTCGACGATCAGCGAACGGATCGCGCCCGCGGCCAGCAGCTCGCGAGCCCCCCGGAGCACCTCGGGCTCGAAGCCCTCGACATCGACCTTGACGACGTCGATGCGGTCGATGCCCCGCGAGGCGCAGTAGGCGTCGAGCGTCGTCGTCGGCACCTCGACGCCGCGGCCGCTCGGCGCGACGAGTCCGGCGCCGAGGTCGGTCGCCGGAGCGTCGAGGTTGACGCTGCCGAGCCGGTCGCCGACGGCCGTCGCCTCCAGGGTGACGGAGCGGCTGGGGCTCAGTCGCCGGTTGCGCAGCCACGCCGCGACCGCCGCCGGGTTCGGCTCGAAGGCGACGATCCGGGCGTCGGGCCGCCGATGCGCGACCTGGAACGTGACGAGCCCGGCGTTCGCCCCGACGTCGAACAGCAGGCCCGCGTCGGGCAGTCTGCCGACGATCTGCGCGATGAGCTCGTCGCAGTAGCGGCGCGTCAGGTACGTGAGCGCCTGCGTCCGGTCGCCGAGGTCGAGCTCCAGCCGCGTGCCGTCGGCGAGTCGCTGCGGCAGGATCCGGTGCCCGGGCCTCCTGCGCCACCACCAGCGCTGAGCCACGCGGAACTGCCCCAGATGATCTGGCAGCACACCCATCACGCAGGCGCTCGCTCGCAGCGCCGCGACCTCGACAGACCGCATGCGGCTGGACGCTACACAGGCGCCCGATCGACGTCCCGACACGTTCTCCGGATGGTCACAGCCGGGGCGCGGCGTTCTGATTGCATGCGGCACGCGCGTCGGCCACCGGCCGGCGGATTCCCTCGCCCCACCTTCCGGCGCCGTTCACGCCCGCTCACGACGGGAACCCGTATGGAGACACACACCACCACCCAACCCCACATCGCCGACTACGTCCGTCCGCTGGCTGCGCGGAAGTGGCTGATCATCCTCGCGGTCGTGCTCGCCACCGGCGGCGTCTACGCGCTCTACGCCCACAAGCCGAACGTGTACACGGTCGACACGCTCGTCTTCGTCAAGGATCCTGGCGATCCGGTGACAGGGGTGTCCAGCCCGCAGAGCACCGACCGCAACGTCCAGAACGAGGCGTCGCTGCTCTACTCGCGGGAGACGGCAGACGCGGTCGCGCGCAGGATCAACTACCGCGGGACGCCGCAGGAGCTGCTCGGTCGCGTGTCGATCACCTCCAAGCCGGGCGAGGACTTCGTGGACGTCGCGGCCCAGGGCCGCTCCGCGCAGGAGGCCGCCACGATCGCCAACGCCTTTGCGCGCCAGCTGGTCACGCTGATCAACGGCTCCGTGACCTTGCGCGTCGCCGACGCGCTCAAGCTGTCCCAGAGCCAGCTCGCGCAGCTGCCCCGCGGCCCGGCTTCGCAGGCCCAACGCGCCAACCTCTCGGATCAGATCAACCGCCTCGAGCTGGCGGCGCACGTGCCGACCACGGTCGCGCGCCAGATCGACACTGCGCTGCCGCCTGCCGGGCCGTCGGCCCCCAAGCCGTTGCGCGACGCGCTGTTCGCCTTCATCCTCAGCCTCGTCGGCGCGATCGGCGTCGCCTACGGCCTCGAGCGGTTCGACCGGCGGTTGAAGAGTCCCGACGAGGTGGAGGACGCGTACGGCAGTCCGCTGCTCGCGGTCCTTCCGCACGCCGACGACCCCGCGCCGACCCAGGACGGCGAGCCGCTGCTCGCCGCCGACTTCCGCGAGCCGTTCCGCGTCCTGCGCACGAACATCGATCTCGCGTCGCTCGACGCGCCGCCGCGAACGATCGTCGTCTCGAGCGCGATGCCCGGCGAGGGCAAGTCGACCGTGGTGCGCAACCTTGCGCTCGCGTTCCGCGAGACCGGCAGGCGCGTCGCGGTCGTCGACCTCGACCTGCGCCACCCTGCGCTGGCGCCGCTGTTCGGGGTTGCGGGTGGACCCGGGATGACCGAGGTCCTGCGCCACGACGCCGAGCTGGCCGACGTGATGCTGCAGATCGGCGCCGGCATGCCCGCGCTCGACGAGCTGGTCCGGGCCGACGCCGTGGGCGGGACGGCGCGCAACGGCGCGAACGGCCGCAACGGTCACGTGGCGGGCGCCGCAGGGGTCGGGCTCGTGCTGAGTGGCTCACGGCCCGCCAACCCGGCCGCGGTCCTCGCGTCGGAGCGGGTCGTGCAGGTGCTCGACGACCTGCGCGACCACCACGACGTGGTCCTGATCGACTCGGCGCCGGTGCTTGCGGTCACGGATACCGTGCCGCTGCTGCGCTACGCGGACGCGGCGCTGTTCGTGGGCCGCCTGGGCGTCACGACGCGCGACACCGCGAAGCGCCTGAAGGAGTTCCTGGCGCGCGTGCCCGACCTCAACGTGCTGGGCGTCGTCGCGAACGACCTCTCCCGGCTCGAGGCGGGGGCCTACGGCTACGGCTATGGCTACGGCTACGGGTCCGACGGCGAGCCCAAGCTTCGCCGTCGTCGCTGGGAACGCGCGACCGAGCGGCCGAAGCAGACGGCCTGACGGACCGGGTGGATGTCGATCCACGCGATCGTCCGTGCGCTGCCGCATTCCTCGCGGCGAGATGCGGTCGGCCAGGCGGTCGCGGCGGTGGCGGTCGCGGCCGTGGCCGCCGCGCTGACGTTGTTCGTGACCAGCCAGCGGACGCTGAGCGGGGCGGCGGCGGTGCTCGTGGTCGCGGGATCGCTGTGGCTGGCGACAACCCGTCGCACGGCGCCGGCGCTCGCGCTGCTGATGGTCTACCTCGGCGCGCTCGACGGCTACGTGAAGCTCGCCACCGGGTCGCAGTACGCGACGTTCATCCGCGACGTGCTGCTGTACGCGTTCGTCGTCGGGCTGCTGGTGCGCGCGACCGCGCACCGGACGCGGTTGCCCACGCCGCCGCTGAGCGGATGGGCGCTCGCCTTCGTCGTGCTCGTCCTGGTCCAGCTGCTGAACCCCCAGGCCGGGTCGCTGGTCCACTCGCTGGCGGGCGTCCGGCAGCACCTGGAGTTCGTCCCGTTGTTCTTCCTGACCTTCGCGTTCGTGCGCACGACGAAGGCGCTGCGGGCGTTCGTCATCCTGCTGGCGGCGCTCGCCGCGGCGAACGGCGCCGTGGGCTGGGTGCAGTTCGACGAGACGCCCCAGCAGCTGGCCGCGTGGGGGCCGGGGTATGCCCAGCGGGTCCTGGGCCAGGGGAACTTCCAGCTGTCCGGGAGGACGTTCGCCTCGCAGTCCGGGCAGAACCGCACCCGTCCGTTCGGCCTGGGCAGCGACGCCGGCGCCGGAGGCGTGTTCGGCGCCTTCGCGCTCGGCGGCATCCTGGCCCTCGCGTCGCTCTTCACCCGCATGCGCTATCTGCTGCTCGCCGTGGTCTTGGCGATCGGCGCGAGCACCGCCATCATCACCTCGCAAGGGCGCGGCGTGATCGTCTGCAGCGTGATCGTCGTGCTGGCCTACGGCTTGCTGACTGCGACGTCCCAAGGTCGCGTCACCAGCCTGCTCGGTCTCGGGCTCGCCGCCGTCGTGTCGTTCTTCGTGGTCCAGGCGATCGTCGGCTCCAGCGGATCGTCGGCGCTGCGCTACCAGGGGCTGAGTCCGTCGACGTTCGTGCAGACGGCCGACACCGCGCGCGGCAAGAGCATCGCCCGCATCCCAGGCAACCTGGTCAAGTACCCGCTGGGCGCCGGGCTTGCGACCGCGGGCCCCGCGAGCGGTGTCGCTCCCGGTGCGTCGAAGCTCACCGGCGCGGTCGACGCCGAGAGCGAGCTCTCGTTCCTGACGATCGAGACCGGGATCCCGGGCATGCTGGTGCTCACGGGCTTCACCATCAGCCTGATCCTGCTCGGGCTCCGGCGCTGCCGTCATGAGCCGGACCGCGAGGCCCGCCTGCTGCTGGCAGCAGTCATCGCGCCGGTGGCCGGCATCCTCGCCCTCTTCTTCCCGAGCGCCCTGACGGCCAGCATCCCGGCGGGGCCCTACCTCTGGGCCGCGGGCGGGATCGTCTCGTACTGGCTGGTCGCCCGCCCCGCGGCTCGTCGCCGTGCGTCGCAGGCTGCGGTCGCTAGCGCTCCCGCGTGACCGCGTCCGCGATCGTCGCGCCGAAGTGGCGCGCGAACTGCTGCACCGTGAAGTCCTGAGCGCGCCGCTGGGCGGCCTCCCCGACGCTGCGGCGCAGCTCGTCGTCGTCGAGCAGGCGGAGGATCGCCGCAGCCAGCGCCTGCCGGTCCCCGTACGGGGACAGCAGTCCGTCGACGCCGGGGGTGATGACCTCGGTCGGCCCGCCTTCGGCGCCGGCGACGACCGGCTTGCCGAGCGCCATCGCCTCGATCACGACCATCCCGAACGGCTCGTTCTGCGAGGTGTGGACGAAGACGTCCATCGCGTGCATCCAGTCCTCCGGGTTCGGCTGCTGGCCGACGAGCAGCACGCGCCCGTGGTGCCCGAGTCGCGCGGCCTGGTCGCGCAGCTCGTCGGCGTATGACGGGTCGAGCTCGTGGGCGCCGCCGACGAGCAGCAGCGTCGCGTCCGGATGGCCCTCGAGCAGTCGCGGCGCCACGTCGAGCAGGACGTGGAATCCCTTCCAGCGATCGAGCCGTCCGACCGACCCGACGATCGGGCCGTGCTCGGGCAGCCCTAGGCGGCGCCGCACGGCGCGCCGCTCGCCGATCCGGCTCGCGTCGAAGCGCGCGGTGTCCACGGCTGGGTGGACGACCGTCGTGGGGCGGCGCGGGAGGAGCTTGCGCTGAGCGCGATCGACCGTGCGCGAGACCGTGATCACGGTCCGTGCCGGCAGCACGGTGGCGGCGCGGTCGATCGGCACGGCTCCCGACGGCGTCCCCGGCTGGAGCCATGCGCTCGGAACGCGGGCGAGCACGGCCGCCAGGCCGCCGTACAGCTGTCCCTTCGCCATCCACCCGATCACGACCTGCGTGCGCTCCGCGGTCGCGGTCTCCGCCAGCGCGCGCACGGCACGGCCGAGCTTCCGCGCCTGACGAACGCGCCCCGCCTCGACCACGACGGCGCGCACGCCCCGCTCGCGGCACCAGTCGACCATCGGGCCGGAACGCAGGAACGCGACCGTGAGCTCGAGCCCAGCCTCGCGGCGGTGCTCGACGAGCTGCTGAAGCTGCAGCTCCGCCCCGCCGCGCTGCGTCGCGATCGGCATCGCGATCAGCGCGCGCAGCGGCGCGCGCGGCTCGTCTCTCGCCATCAGCGGGCCGTCGGCTCGAACACGATCCAGTGCAGCCGCGGATCGCGGAACTCCCGCAGCGCGCGCGCCTGCTCCTCGAGCGACCACGCTGCGAGCGCCGCCGGGACGTCCGCTCGCGGCTGCTGCCGAACCGCGACGGCGTCGTGGGTGCACGCGAACGCCGCGCGCAGGCGATCGCCGGCACCTTGGCGCTGGTCCTCGTGCACCTCGACGACGACGACGCTGCCCGCCAGCGCGGCCGCCGCGTCCGCGTCCAGCAGCTCGACCTCTCCGCCCTCGATGTCGCACAGCACCAGCGCGCCGCTCGTCGGCAGCGAGGCGAGCGCGTCCAGCGTGAAGCGCTTCGCGATGCGGACGCGCTCCGCGACCGCCGAGGCGGCCGCCGTCGCGGAGCACAGCGCGCGCGCCGAGGACGACAGGTCGTAGGCGTACGTCGTCGTCGCCGGCGAGGCGTGAGCCATGCCGACGCCGTAGTAGCCGTCGGCGCATCCGACGTCGACGAACGTGGAGACGCGGCGCGCGATGGCGCGCTCGAACACCCACGCGACCTCCCGCTCGTAGACGCCGAGCAGCTTGGCGACGGCCGCGTCGATGTCGGGGAGGCTGCCGGACGCGTACGTCATGCCCGCGAACGGTCCCGCCTGCACGACCGCCTCGCCGCCGGCGAGCAGACGTCGCGCGAGGTCGGTCACGCCTTCGCTGCGCCGCAGCTCGCGCTCGTAGCGCCGCGCACGGTTGGCCATGTACCCCGGCGCGAGTCGCCGCGCCGCGCGACGGGCGGGCTCGGGCGCCGGCATCAGCCCGCGACCTCGGCGACGGCGGGCTGCGCGATGGGCGCTGCCATCAGCCCGCGACCTCGGCGACGGCGGGCTGCGCGATGGGCGCTGCCATCAGCCCGCGACCTCGGCGACGCTGCGCTGCGCGACGTCCGCGGGCTGGCCGATCGCGTCCCGCAGCGCGCGGTCGAGCCCGCGCGCGACGGCCTCGACGCTGAACTGCTCCCGCGCGCGCTCGCCGCCCCGCGCGGCCAGCTCGCGGCGCAGCTCCGGCGCTTCGCGCAGGCGGGCGAGCGCCGCGCGCAGCGCCGCGACGTCGCCCTCCGGGACGACGAGGCCGCCGCCCGTCGAGTCGATCACCCACGGGATCTCGCCGGAGTCCGACCCGACCACCGGCACTCCGCACCACAGCGCCTCGACCAGCACCCGCCCGAACTGCTCCGCCCACGTCGGCGTGGTGCGCGAGGGCAGCACCAGCACGTCGAAGCGCGCGTACGCGGCCGCCATGTCCGCGTGCCGCACCGACGCGTCGAGCTCGAGCGTCACCCCCTGCCGTGCAGCTCGCGCCTGCAGCTCCTCGCGCAGGGGTCCGTTGCCGACGAGGCGCACGACCGCGCCGTCGAGGCCGGCCGCGGCGTCGATCAGCACGTCGAGGCCCTTCTCCGGGACGAGTCGCCCCGCGTACCCGACGACGAAGGCGTCGTGCGATGACGCCGCCGGCGCCGGCCACGCCGGCACGTGGTGGGGGATGACGGGCGCGTGCACGCCGGGGCGGGTCCGGCGCACGAGCGCGGCCGCGGTGGGCGAGCGCGCCGCGACGAAGGCGGCGTGCGCGAGCGTCCACCTGCGGAACGCGCGCGCCGGCAGCGGCCACGGTCGGTCGAGGTTCTCGTCGGCCTGCAGGCCGAACGGAACGCCGGCGCGTCGCAGCGCGCGTCCCCACTGGAAGCCCGGCACCGACGTCGGCTCCTCCTCGACGAACGCCGCCGACGGGCGGACGTCCGCGATCAGCTCGGCGATGCGGGTCAGGTAGAGATGGCGCTGGACGCGCCCCGGGAGCAGCACGCGGCGGCCGATCACCCGTCCGGCAAGCTCGGGCAGCACCTCGGGCGGGAACGTCGCGGTCGCGTACTCGTGCCGCCAGGTGCCCGGCGCCACGACGAACGGGTCCCAGCCGTGGTCGCGCAGCTCGGCGTAGGGAAGCTGGTTGACCGCGAGCACGGCGGGATGGCTGACGACGAGCAGGCGCATCAACATCGGCTCGGCGCAGCGTCGAGCTCCGCGTAGACCGCCAGGTACCCTGCCGTCATCGCCTCCCACGAGTAGCCGGCCGCGGCCGTGCGCCCGGCGGCGCCCATGCGGCGTGCCAGCAGCGGGTCCGCGCCCAGCTCGTTCAGGCGCCGCGCGACGTCCCGCCCGTCGCGGGCGACGAACCAGCCGTTGCATCCGTCCTGCAGCAGGTCCTCGACGCCGTTGACGCGCGTGACCAGCAGGGGGAGCCCGCTCGCGGCCGCCTCGAGCGCCACGAGCGGGAACGCCTCGTAGGCGGTCGGCAGCACGAACGCGTCCGCGGCGGCGTACAGGCGCGACATGTCGCGCACGACGCCGAGGAAGCGCAGCCGGGACTCCGTCCCGGCGCTGCGAGCGCGCGCCGCCGGCGGCGCCGGATCGCCGCCGCCGGCGACGGCGAGCTGCCATCCGGGCGCGAGCTCCAGCGCGTCGACGGCATGGGAAAGCCCCTTGCGCTCCCAGTCGCCGCCCACGAACAGGGCGAGCGGCGTGCGCGCGTCGATGCCGAGCTGGGCGCGAACCTCCCGGCGTGCTCTCGCGTCCGGCCGGAAGGCGGTCGCGTCGACGCCGTTGGCGACGGTGCGGACGACATCCTGCATGGCCGGGAACTCGTTGCGCAGCTCGGCCCCGACCCCGCCGGACACGGCGCACAGCAGCCCCGTCCGCGCGGGCCGGTAGCACCACGCCTCGCCGGCGCGGGCGAGGATCCCGGCGAGGGCGGCGTTGACGCGGTAGAGCGGATCCGGCCGGCTCGCGCGCGAGCCCTCGACCTGGGCGGCCGCCGCGCGATGGCAGTAGTGCACCGTCGAGACGTCCGCGCGGTTGGCCACGATCGCGCCGGTCGTGTGCAGCAGCGCCTCGCGTCGCCGCGCGAGCAGCAGCGAACCGAGAACGAAGAAGGCCGGGTAGGCGAGCGTCGCCGGGCGCCGCGGCGCGGGCACGCGGCGGAACCGCAGCCCGTCGCGCTCTGCGAGCGCGCACGTCCGTGCGATCACGGTCACCGGCCGCCCGGCCTCGAGCAGCCGCCCGACGAGCTGCTCGGACTGTCGCTCCATTCCACCGGATCCCCCGACGTCGTGGGCGACGAAGATCACGTCGCGCGCGCGCGCGCGAGGGGCGCGGCGGATCGAGGCGGTCGTCTCGAGCACCGAGGCGACGCGCCGGGCGACCACGGGCCAGTCGAAGTGGGACTCGTACAAGCGGCGGCCCGCATCGCCGAGCGCCCGCAGCCGCTCCCCGTCGGCCGTGAGCTCGACCGCGGCGCGCGCGAACGCAGCCGGATCGCCCGCCGGGGTCAGCGCCAGCGCGCCCTGCGCCTGCGCGAGCACCGCGTCCGTGTTGCGGCCGCGCAGCCCGATAACCGGCCGGCCGTGGGCGAGCGCGGCCATCAGCGTGGTGCGCCGCGTCGAGACGCCGTCGGTCAGCGGCAGCAGCACCATGTCGCTCGCCCACAGGTGCAGCGAGAGCTCGTCGGCGCCGAGGCGGCCCGGCGTGCGGACCTCGACGCCGGGCGGGACGTGGAACGGCGGCGCGTCGGCCCCGAGGTTGAGGATCGCCAGCCGGTCCGCGCCGCGTGCCTCGGTGAGCGCGGCGACCGCCGCCTCCGCATGGTCGAGCGCGCGGCTCGGATTGGCGCGGCCGAACAGCGCGACGGCCAGCTTGTCGCCGAGCCCGAGGCGATCGCGCGCCGCCGCCGGCGACGTCGGCACGGGCATGATCGTGGCCGCGATCGGCACGTGGACCGCGCCTCGCCCGAGCTCGCGGGCCAGCGCCTGGGTGCTGGTCATGACGCCGTCGGCGAGGCGCAGGAGCGCGCGCAGCTGCGCGCGTTGCCAGAGGCCCATGAGGGTCGTGCGCCAGTCGGTCATGTCGACCCACGCCTCGTGGACCATCACGGCCAGCCGCGCGTGCGAACGGTGGCGCAGACGGCGCGCGTCGCGCACGAGGTCGGGGGCGAAGCCCCGCGGCCCGTAGCGGAACGGGTTGTACTGGAGCAGGATCCAGGACGGCGCGCCGGTGGAGGCGAGCAGCGACGAGAGGCCGTCCGCGACGTAGCGCGGCGCGCTGCCGTTCACGCCCAGCGCGCCGACCAGGCGGCGCGAGTACTCGTCGATCGCGTCGATGCCGTCGGCGTCGCCTGTCCTGCGGTAGACGACGACGCCGCTGCTACCGCTGCTTGCGTCCGAAAGCATCAGCGGCTGCGACCGGATCGGGCGACGACGGCCGCGTAGAGCTGCTGCAGCTCGGCGGCGACGACGGGCGGCGAGTAGGGGCCGAGCCCCTCGCGCGCCGCCGTGCTCAGCCGCTCGCGCAGGTGCGGGTCGCGCATGCGCCGCATCGCGTCGGCGAGCCCGTCGACGTCCGCGCGCTCGTACAGCACGCCGGTCACGTCGTGGCGCAGGATCTCCGCCGGGCCGCCCGCGCGCGCCGCGATCACCGGGACGCCAGCCGCCATGCCCTCCAGGATGACCTGGCCGAACGGCTCGGGGGTGACCGAGGCGTGAACGAGCGCATCGAGCCGGGAGAGCTCGTCCCACACGTCGGGTCGGTGCCCGCGCAGCTCGACCCGCCCGGCGATGCCGAGCTCCTGCGCCAGTCCGGCGAGCCCTTGCGCGTACGCGTCCTCCCCGAACAGCGCCCCGCCGACGACGACGGCGCGCTCGTCGCCGTCCGGGAAGGCGCGCGCGAACGCGCGCAGGAACAGGTCCTGGCCCTTCCACGGCGCCAGCCGCCCGACGACGCCGAACGTCAGCGGCCCGCCGGTGGTGCGATCGCGGGGCGGGACGTCGCTCAGGACCTCCGGCAGCACCGAGTAGATCACCACCGGCCTGCTCGGCGCCGCGAGCGTCGCCATCGTCGAGTGCGAGTTGGCCACGACGGCCGTCGCCAGGTGGCGGCTCATGTGGCGGATCAGCGTCACGGCTGCGCGCGGCAGATAGTCCTCGGCGATGCGATCGCGCACGTGCCAGATGACCGGGATCCCCGCGAGTCGCGCGGCGAGGCTGCCGTAGACGCCGGCCTTCAGCGAGTTCGTGTGGACGAGGTCGGGGGCGAGCCGCCGCAGGCGGATCGCCAGCCTCAGGACGTAGGCCGCGGTCGCTCCCGCGACGAGCGGGGACACGCCGCCGCCGCCGCGGACGTCGCCCTTGCGCAGGCGCCGCGCCCGGTCGCCGAACGGCAGGACCTCGGTCGAGACGCCGGCGAGATGGAGGCGCCCGACGAGCGGGCCGTCCTCGGCGAGCACGACGTGCGGCTGCACGCCGTCGAGGTGGGGGAGGAGGCGCAGCAGCGCGATCTCGCCCCCGGACAGCTGGGCGACGTGGTCGAGGTAGACGACCTTCAGGCGCTCCTGAGCGGCCGATCTCCCGGCGGCTCGGCGCGCGATCGCGCGGTGGCGCTCGGCGACGGCCGACCAGTCGAAGCGCTCCGCGTGCGCCCGCGTGGCGGACCGGCTCGGACGCTGCTCCTGCGCTCGCAGCAGGCGGTCGCGCAGCGCCTCGCGGTCACCGGGCGCGACGATCAGCGAGTCGTCGAGCGCCGCGATCGCCTCGGGCAGGCCGCCGACCGCGGTGACGATGCTGGGCGTCCCGCAGGCCGCCGCCTCGATCACCACCAGCCCGAACCCCTCGTGCTCGAGCGTCGGCACGACGGCGACGTCCGCCGCCCGGTAGCAGTCGACGAGCTGCGGCTCGCCGACGCGCCCCAGCAGCCGCACGGAATCGCCGATGCCCCGCTCGGCGACGGCCGCGGCGAGCGTCTCTCGCAGCGGCCCGTCGCCGGCGATCAGCAGCGTGCTCGCGGGCGGGAGGCGCTCGAGCGCCTCGCCCCAGGCCTCCAGCAGCAGCTCGAGCCCCATGCGCGGCACGAGCCGCCGGACGGCCACGGCGACGAACGCGTCGGGCGCGAGGCGCAGGCGTCGCCGCGCCTCCTCCACGGAGCCCGGCGCGAAGCGGCGGAGGTCGACCCCGGGCGACTCCACGTTCACGTTCCACGGCCGCAGCCCGTAGCGCTCGACGAGCACCTGGCGGAACGCGGAGGTCAGCACGACTGCCTCGTCGGCCCGGCCGTATGCCGCGCGCTCGACCATCCGCCGGGCGGCGCGCCGCAGCCCCGAGCGGTCGCCGGCGGCGACGTTCTCGTCCGCCCAGGGACCGTGGAAGTGCACGACGACCGGCTTGCGGCGCAGCCGTCCCAGTCGCAGCGGAGCGAGCGCGTAGAGCGCGAAGTGGACGTCGACCACGTCAGCGCCGTCGGCGGCCCGCTGGGCGGCGCGCCAGAACGCGAGCAGGCGCTGCGCGAGCGGTCGCTCGTGATCGGAGACGCCGGCCACGCGCGTGGGCACCGCCGCCGTCGCCCCGACGACGACGCCCGCGGCCTCGGGCAGGCGCTCGAGCAGGTCGCGGTAGTAGCGGTCGAGCCCGCCGAGCTGGTCGGGGAACCAGCCCTTCCCGAGCATCAGCGTCCGCGGCGCGCCGTCCGCGGTGCGACGGTCGCGTCCGTTCTCGGCGCTCACGCGAGGCGTGCGCGGTGCGCCCGCAGCCCGGCGTGCAGCACGCGCCGCAGACCGGCCTCGAACGCGTGGCGGGAGAAGCGGCGCGCCGCCGCGGCGAGCTGCTCGGGGTGCGCGGCGATCCGGTCGCAGCGGTCGATCGCGTCGAGCACGTCGTCCGGGTCGTGGCGCGTGAAGAACGCGCCGGTCACGCCCTCCTCGATCGTCTCGAGCGCACCGCCGGCGGCCAGCGCGACGACCGGCTTGCCGGCGGCGTGCGCCTCGACCGGGCTGATCCCGAAGTCCTCCTTCCCCGGCAGGCACAGCGCCCGGCAGCCCTCCATCAGCGCCGTCACGTCGGCGTCGCCGAGGCGGCCGTGGAACGCGACCGTCGGTCCGGCACGGCGGCGGAGGTCCTCGAGCGCCGGGCCCGTCCCGACGACGTCGAGGCCGATGCCGGCGCGCGTCGCCGTGTCGACGATCGCGTCGATGCGCTTGTACGGCAGCAGGCGCGACACGACGAGCAGGCGCTCGCCGCGCGCCCGCGGCCGGAAGCGCCCGACGTCCACCGGCGGGTAGACGACCGGCGCGTCCACCCCGTAGTGGCGGCGGATGCGCCTGCGGACCTCCTGGCTGTTGGCGATGTACAGGTGCGCGCGGCGTGCCGCGCCGCGGTCCCAGCTGCGCAGCGCGCCGATGAACGGCCGCAGCGCGTGCCGGCGACGACCGTCGAGGTGCTCGCCGCCGTACAGCCAGCGCGCGGGCGCATGGCAGTACACGGCGTGGAAGCTCCGCGCCGCCGTCTGGACGCCGTGAGCCCACCCGCTCGAGCTCGAGATCACGATGTCGTGCTCCAGCTTCCCGAACGACCGGAACGCCGCCGGATAGAGCGGGAAGAGGTTGCGGAACCCGCCGTCGACCGGGAGCAGGTCCAGCGGCGAGGTCCGCACGTCCGCGGCGCCGAATCCGGGGAACGTCGAGTCGACCCGGTAGAGCGACGTGTAGATCGGCGCCTCGGGCCACATCCCGGCCATCGCGAGGACCACGCGCTCGGCCCCTCCCGGCTGGTTGAGGTAGTCGTGGACGATCGCGATCGATCCGAGCGCATGACGCTCGACGGGCGCCACGTCGGGGGACTCGAGCGGGAGCAAGGCTGACACCGGCACGGGACTCTAGGGTCGCGCCGAGGCCAGCCTGTTACTTCACCGAAAATCGTTCGTTAAAGAGCTGTGACCCGCGCTCAGCCGCCGAGCGGTCCGGCGCCCGCCGCGCTGACCGCCCCCACGAGCAGCAGCAGCGCGCCCGCGGCCGCGCAGCCGGCGATCAGCGCTCGCACGCGTGCGGGTCGATCGACGGGGCGTGACCGGGCCTCCAGCAGACGGCGCAGGCGTCCGCGGAAGGCCGGGCCGGGCAGCGGGCGGGCGGCGAGCAGGCGCTCGGCGAGGGCGACGTCCTCCGGCGCGTCGAGCCCGAGCTCGTCACGGATGTCGTGGGGATCGCTCACGGTCGCCGGAAGACCGTCGAGCGTGGGTCGAGCGCGCGCGCCCGGCGCATCGCGGCGAGCGCGGCGCTCGTGGCGCCGCGGCGGGCGTCGAACCGCGCGAGCGCGATCCACGTCTGCCAGTCGGTCGGCTCGTTCGTCGTGGCCGCCTGTGCCGCGGCAGCCGCGGGCGCGAGCTCGCCGGCGGCCTCGAGCACGAGCGCCTGCTGCAGGCGCGGCGTCGCCGCGTACGGCTGCAGCCGTTGGGCGGCCACGCTGTCGCGGTAGGCGGCGGTCAACCGCCCGGCCGCCGCGTCGGCGCGGCTCCGGCGGATCGCAAGCTCCCCGGCGAGCGGCACGAGCACGGCGCCGAGCGCGGCGATCGCGAGGATCGCCAGCGCCGCACGGGGGCCGCGGCGCGCCCGCGGCGGCGCGGCTGCGTCCGCCCGCGGTTCGTCGCGGCCGGCGACGATCACGGCGCCGAGCACCAATGCGGCGGCCGCGATCGCGGCGAGCTGCCACACCCACTCGAGCGCCGCGGCGACGAGGAAGGCGGCGAGGCCGCCGCTCGCTGCGGCGATCCACAGCCGCAGGCCGGGCGGCGCTCGGAGCGAGCGGCGCACGGCCACGCCCGCGAGCCACAGCAGCAACCCGCCGAGCAGCGCGAGCCCGGCGATCCCCGTCTCGGCGAGCGTCTCGAAGTACAGCGAGTGGGCGTTGCGGATGAAGCCGTCGCTGGTGGCGTGACGCGCCCACCAGAGCTCGAACGTCCCCGGCCCGATGCCCTGCCACGGAGCCGTCGCGTTCGCGTGCAACGCCGCCTGCCAGAACTGGTAGCGGCCGTTCCCGTTGACGGCCTGGAGGCGGGCGAAGACGGTCGCATCGCTGCTCGGGACGACGACGCCGGTGGGTTGCCGGAAGTCGTGCCAGCGGTGCTGGAGCGCCGAGGGCGCCCCGGCTGCGACGGCCACGATCGCGGCAGCGACCGCCAGCGCCAGCGCCAGCCGCGCTGTCGCGCGCCGGCCCACGACGAGCGCCGGCGGACGCGTGAGGTGGCGAGCGGCGAGCGCGATCGCCACCTGCAGCAACGCGACGCCTGCGCAGACGATCGCGGCCAGCAGCATGAGCCGCGTGCCCTGGTGGATCGCCGCCTGACTCGGCACCCCGCTCGTGAGCGCGTCGCGCTGCGAGGTGGCCCACACGAGGATCGCCGCGCCCGCTCCGCTCGCCAGCAGCGTCCCGACCGCCTCCAGCCGGCGCGGCGCGAGCAGCAGGAAGACCGCCACGCCCGCGCACAGCGCCAGCACGCCGCCGCGCGAGATCGTCAGGTACATGCAGATCGCACTCAGCGGCAACGTCGCCGCAGCGAGCGCCCGGCCGGCCACCGTCCGCGCGCCGACCGCCGACGCGAGCAGCAGCGGCACGCCGATCGCCGCGAACGCCGCGAGCGCGTTCCAGTAGTTCAGCGGGTAGCTGAGCCGGCGCGCACTCGCGGGACCGAGGAAGCGGAAGTGGTCGTTGGCGGGGAACGCCTGGGGGTGCAGCCGCGACAGCACGGCGAGCACGGTCACGAGGCCGATCGCGCACGCCAGTCCGCCGATCGTGTGACGCGCGCCGGCGCGGCCCTGGAGCGCGATCGCGAGCACCAGCACCCCGAGGTACGCCGCGACGCGACCGAGCTCGACGACGCTGCGCCCCGCGCTCTCCGACCATCCGATCGCGAGTCCGGTCCATACGGCGAACGCCCCCAGCAGGCCGATCGCGACCCATCCGGCGGCGCCGACGCGGGCCGGCAGGACGCCCGCGAGCGCCGCCAGCAGCACGACCCACCAGACGGCGACGCCGACCTCGCTGCGCACGACCGTGTCGTAGCCGCCGTTGCGCAGCGCCAGGTACGCGACGAGCGCGAACGCGAGCGTCCACGCGCCGAGCGCCGGCGCGTCGAGGCGCGCGCTCAGCCGGCGGGCCCGCATCGAGGCCGCGGGCATGGTGGCGGTCATCTCCATCGCAGCACCAGATACGTGCCTGGAGCGCGAGCGCTGACAGCCCGCTTGTCAGCCTTCTCGGCCCCGTCCCGTACATGGGCCTCGTGACCCGCATCCTGACGACCCTCCTGCTCGTCGCGCTGGCGCTGCCCGCGGCTGCCGCGGCCCAGCGCACCGCCACGCTCGCGCCGCCCGGCAACTCGGCGGTCACGGAGTACCTGGAGACGGTCCCGAACGCGATGGGCGCGAGTCCGCCGAGGTCCGGCGCACCGCAAAGCGGTGTGCTGAGCCCCGACCGGCGCCGTGCGCTCGAGCGGCTCGGCGCGGACGGCAGGGCGCTCGCGGCGGTGGTCGACGCGACGTCCCCGCCGTCTGCGGGTGGGACCGCGGGCACGGCGGGTCGCGGCCGCGGCGCGCCCGCGAACGCTTCGCACGGAGCGGCCCAGGTCTCGCAGGCTGCGCTCGCCGGCAAGGGCGCGCCCTCCCGCCTGGCTTCGCTGCTCACCGCCGCCACCGGCCAGGACGGCGGCGGCGGACTGGGCGCTCTGCTGCCGGTGCTGATGCTGGCGAGCCTGCTCGGGATGATCGCGCGCGCCGTCCGGCGGCGCCGCGCGTGAGCGTCATGAGCGGGGCCGGGCGCCGCCGCGCGATCGTGGCCTGCGTCGCGCTCGCGCTCCTGTGCCCGGCTGGAGCGCGGGCCGCACGACCGCTCGAGCAGGGCTTCTTCGACGGTGCGTTCATGGGGCCCAACGCTGGGGCGTGGCTCAAGCGCAGCGCCGACGCCGGCGCCGACGCGGTGCGGATCGAGATCGGCTGGGTCGCGCCCGACACGGCGTCGCGCCCGGCCGGCTTCGACGCGCGCAACCCCGCGGACCCGGCCTACGACTTCTCGCGCGCCGACGCGGCCATCCGGCAGGCGAGCGACGACGGGCTGCGGGTGATCGCCTCCTTCACCGGCGCGCCGCGGTGGGCCGAGGGTCCGGGGCGGCCGGACGACGCGCCGCCCGGAAGCTGGCGCCCCGATCCGCACGCGCTCGAGGACTACGGCGTGGCCCTGGCGCGGCGTTACTCGGGGAGCTTCCCCGACCCCGCGCGTCCCGGCCGCAGGCTGCCGAGGGTCGCGGCCTTCCAGCTGTGGAACGAGCCGAACCTCAGCAAGTACCTGACGCCGCAGTGGTCCGGCTTCCGGTCCGCGTCGCCGACGCTCTACCGGCGGATGCTGAACGCCTTCTACCGGGGCGTGAAGTCGATCGACCCGCGCGCGCTCGTCGTCACCGCCGGCACCGCCCCGTTCGGCGATCCGCAGCCCGGCGGGCTGCGGATCATGCCGGCGCGGTTCGTGCACGACCTGCTGTGCCTGCGCGGAGCCGCCGGGCGCCTGCGCAGCGCGGGCTGCCGGGATCCGGCGCATTTCGACGTGCTCGCGCACCATCCCTACTCCGTCGGCTCGCCGGACACGGCCGCGTTGAACCCCGACGACGTCTCGATCCCGGACGTCGGCAAGCTCACGTACCTGCTGCGGGCCGCCGAGCGCACGGGTGGCGCGCTGCCGCGCATCCACCACGCCACCTGGGTCACCGAGGTCGGCTACAACACGAAGCCGCCGAACCCGTATGGCGTGCCGGTGGCCGTCGATGCGCGCTGGATGACGCAGGCGCTGGAGATCCTCTGGAGCCAGGGCGTCGACCTGATCTGCTGGAACACGATCGTCGATCAGCCGCCCGTGCCGAGCTACTCGCTGACGAGCCAGTCCGGCGTGTACTTCCTCGACGGACGACCCAAGCCGACGCTGCAAGCCTTCCGCTTCCCGTTCGTCGCGTCGCGCGCGGGCGGTTCGGCGGTGCAGATCTGGGGCCGGTCGCCGGCCGCCGGGCGCCTCGTGATCGAGCGCCGCGCCGGGGCGCGATGGAAGACGGCATTCACCCTCGACGTGACCGCGCGCTCCACGTTTCTCGCGCGCATCCGCCTGACAGGCCGCGTACGTCTCCGGGCCCGGATCGGCCGCGAGACGAGCCTCGCCTGGCCGGTGACGTGAACGCCCCTCGAGCGGCGTCACAGTCAGTCACCGGTATCCGGGCTAGATACCAGAAAATTACACAGCCCGATACAGCTCATTGACATATCGCCCTCGCGGGCGCCAATAGCATCGCGGCCCGTACAAGGCTCCCAGGGACAACACCGGGGACACATGATGAGCAAGATCGCGCCCGTGAGCAGTGAGACTGCGCCGGTGGGCCTGCGCTGGCCCCTGCCGTCTGAGCGCTCTGAGCGGACCGATGACAGAGAAATTGAGCTGACGCCTCCGGAAGAGGAACCCGGTCGCGCGCAGACGGCCCCTCGCCGTCGCTGGCGCCGCCCGCTGCTGGGCCTCCCGTTCGCGTTCGCCGGCGGCCTGGGCCTGACGCGACCCCACGGCGATCTCGAGCGTCCGATCCGGGAAGCGGATCCGCGCGAGGAGGTCGCGCGCCGGGACGCCGTCTTCCGGCGCTCGCTCGTCGTCGCCGATCTGTTCGCCGCCGCCCTGGCGCTGCTGCTGTGCGTGACCGTGCTCGGCCACCGCGCGCTCGCGCCGGTCGCCCTGCTTCCGCTGCCACTCGTGGTGGTGGCGGGCAAGCTCGTCGGCATCTACGACCGCGACGAGCTGCTCGTCAACAGGACGACGATCGACGAGGCGCCGCGGCTGCTGCAGCTCGCGACGCTGTACGCGCTGCTGTTCTCGGTGCTCCAGGGCCTGGTCGTCACCGGTCGCGTCGGCGCGCTCTCGGTGGTGGCGCTGTGGGGCGCGATGTTCGTCTTCGCGCTGCTCGCGCGTGTGGCGGGACGGGCGTTCGCCCGCGCCGTGACGCCGGTCGAGCGGTGCCTGTTCGTCGGAACCGAGCCCTCCGCCCAGCGCTTGCGGACGAAGCTCGCTGCGAGCGGCGGACACGCGGTGCTCGTCGGGCGCATGTCGATCGGCGACGACGGCGACGACCGGGACGTGGCCGCGACGGCGGCGACGCTGCACCGCGTCGTCGACGAGCTGTGCGTGCACCGGGTCATCATCGAGCCGAGCGAGCCGCAGCCGCAGGCGACGCTCGACTTCGTCCGCGAGGCGAAGGGCATCGGCGCGCGCGTGAGCCTGCTCCCGCGCATCCTCGAGGTCGTCGGCTCCTCGATCGAGATCGACGACCTGCACGGGCTGACGCTGCTCGGCGTGCGTCCGTTCGGGCTCTCGCGCTCCTCGGCGCTGGTGAAGCGAAGCTTCGACGTCCTCGGCGCCGCGGCCGGGCTCCTCCTGCTCGGCCCGCTGCTGGCCCTGCTCGCCGTGCTCGTCCGGGCCGACAGCCGCGGGCCCGCGATCTACCGGCAGACGCGCATCGGTCGCGACGGCCGGCCGTTCACGATGTGGAAGCTGCGGACCATGGTCGACGGCGCCGACGCGCTCAAGCCCACGCTGCGGGCGCTCAACGAGGCCGACGGCCTGTTCAAGATCGCCGCGGACCCGCGCGTGACGCGCGTGGGGCGGTGGCTGCGATGCTACTCGCTCGACGAGCTCCCGCAGCTCGTCAACGTGCTGCGGGGCGAGATGAGCCTGGTCGGCCCACGGCCGCTCGTCAGCGACGACGACGCGCAGATCACCGGCCTCGACCGTCGCCGGCTCCAACTTACCCCGGGCATGACCGGCCGCTGGCAGATCCTCGGCTCTGCCCGCGTGCCGCTGGCCGAGATGATCAAGCTCGACTACTTGTACGTGACCGAGTGGTCACTGTGGTCCGACGTGAAGATCCTGCTTCGGACCGTGCCGTACGTCCTCGCGCGCCGGGGCATGTGACCGTGGCACGCACATCTTAATCCACTCGCCTGAAAGGAAGCACCGCGACGACCGACAGCGGAATGCAGCAGCACGATTCGGGGCGGATCCGCCCCTGCCTGGAGCATCCACCGAAGAGAGAGCCTAGGAGCAGACCATGAGGAGTCGTATCGTGAGATTTCCGCGGGCGCGGACGGTCGCGCTGGCACTTGGCGTGGGGGTGCTCGGCTCCCTCGCGATGGCGAGTTCGAGCTTCGCCGCAGCGCCCCCGAGCGGGGCGGCGTGCCAGGCGCCCGACGGCAAGATCAGCGGCCGCGGGTCGACGTTCCAGAACAACGCGATCGCAGCGTACGTCGCCGGCTACACCTCGGACGTGTGCGGGCCGGTCGCGCTGCAGTACGCCGGCGACCCGGCCGGCACGAACATGCTGATCTACAACTACCCCAACGCGGCAGCAGGCGGCGCCGGCACGGGCTCCGGCCAGGGTCAGAAGGCGATGAGCTGCCGCACCGACGCGTTCGGCGGCACCGACGTGCCGTACTTCGCGAGCACCCTGACGCAGTTGAACGGGGCGCCGGGTGCGATCAGCGGCTGCGACATCTCCTTCTCGCCGCCGTTCACGCCGACGCCGAACGCCGGCGGGCCCCCGTTCTACCCGCACGCGGCGGACGCGACCGGGAACATCATGTCCTTCCCCGTCGCCGGCGGCGCTGTCGCGATCGCCGTCCACCTCGCGACGTCGGGGACCTGCCCGACGCCGCCGACGTCGCTGCAGTTCTCGTCGCTGACGATGTCGCACCTGTTCGGCGGCGACTACGCGACGTGGAGCGCGCCGGACCTGGTGGCCGACAACCCGTCGCTGGCCGGCTGCAACACGCCGATCACGCGCATCGTGCGCGCCGACAAGTCGGGCACGACGCAGGTGATGAAGAACTACATGAAGAACGTCGACGGCTCGCGGACGCTGTGCGACGGCGTCAACACGTGGACGGTGCTGGCGCAGGACGCCAACAACGTCGTCTGGCCGACCGGCGGCGGATGCCTCGGGACGCTCACCTCGGCGAGCGGCACTCCCGGCGTCGTGAGCGCGGTGAACACGACCGACGGCGCCGTCGGCTACGGCGACCTGTCGGCCTGGAAGGGCGACGCCTCGGTGGTCCTCGCCAGCCTGCAGACGCACGACAGCACGGTGACGCCGCCCGCGACGTACGTCGGACCGGGCAGCTTCACCTCCGGGTCCAACTGCGTCGTCGGCGCCAAGGGCCTGCCCGGCTCGTCGAACAACGACGCCGTGGGGCTCAACGCGTCCGGCAACAACTGGGCAGCGGACGCCGGCACCAACGTGTCGGACATCACGTTCCTGGGGACCGGGTACCCGATCTGCACGCTCACCTGGGACTTCGTGTACACCAAGCTGAACAACGGCGCGGTCGCGAACCCGATCAGCGGCCTCACGGCCGACCAGCGGCGGACGCTGTACTCGTTCTTCACGTACGTGTTCTCCCCGGCCGCCCAGAGCCGGATGGCCGTGCAGGGGTACGACCCCCTGCCGACGACGTGGCTCACGAAGCTGCGCCTGGGCTTCCAGGCCAACTTCTAGGACAGGCAAGCCTCCTCCATCGCCGTCCCCGCTCGGGGGCGGCGATGGTCCAGGCCGACGAACCGCAAGCAGCAGCACCCCATCCATGAACACCTTCATCACCGCTCTGGAAAGGAGCACGCTGATGATCCATCCGACAGCCGCACCGCGGCTGGCGCTTTGGAAGGCCCAGCTCGTCGTCGTGGTCGTCGCGGCGACGACGCTTCTCCTCGCCGCCCACGCCGGCGCCGCGGTCCTCACCCCGGCGCCGGGCGCCGGCACGCTGGCCGCGGCGATCACGACCGCGAACACGAACGCCGATCCGAGCAACACGATCATCCTCGCCGACGGGCGGTACGCGCCGACGGCACCGCTGCCGGCGATCACGAAGAGACTCAGGATCACCGGCGACCACGCCAACCAGCAGCCGACGGCCGGCGGCGGTCCCCGCATCGACGGCACCAACCAGAACCCGCCGGACTCCGACCTGATCACGGTCAACTCGGGCGTCAACGTCACGCTCGAGGGCTTCCTGATCACGACTTCCTCGAACAACAGCTTCGCTGTCGTTCGCGACAACGGCACCGTCACGCTGTGGAACGTGGCGCTGTCGGGCAACAACGGCATCCAGCTCGCCGTCTCGGCGGGCGCGACCGCCACGGTCAACGACTCGAGCATCAACGACGGCAACAGCACGGGCATCGCGACCGCCGGCACGCTGACGCTGAACAACTCGACCGTCGCCAACAACTTCGGCGGCGGCATCAGCAAGACGGGCGGCACGCTGGCGCTGAACAACACGATCGTCGCCAACAACAACCCGGCTGGCTTGGGCACGCCGGACTGCGACGCCACGGCCACCACCCAGGACCACAGCATGGACAGCGACGGCACGTGCGGGGTCAGCTTCCCGTCTGCCAGCCCGAACCTGGTGGCGACGACGACCAACGGAGGCCCGACGCCGACGCTCGCGCTCGGGTCGGGCAGCCCGGCGATCGGTGCGGGCGACCCGGCGAAGTGCTTCCTCACGGATCAGCGCTTCTTCGTGCACGGCGGCTCCGGGTGCGATCTCGGCGCCTACCAGACCGGTGCCACGCAGGACACGACCCCGCCTGCGTGCGTGGTCACGGGCCTGATCCTCGGGCCGCCGAAGCAACAGCAGGTCACCGTGTCGGACTCGATCGCCGGCCTCGGTCCCGAGGGCGGTGCGCTCACCGACCCGACGGCGGACAACCCGGCGGACGCGGTCACGAACCTGGCGATCACGAACGGATCGGTCGCATCGGCACCGTTCTCCGGCTCTGGGCCGTCGACGGCCGGCGTGGTGCTGACCGCGACCAAGTCCGATCAAGCGCTGCTCACGCAGTGGTCGTTCACGGCCACCAACTGGGCCGGCGTCTCGAAGCTCTGCAGATAGCCGCGACGCAGAACCGACAAGGAGCACACGACGACATGCACAGCGATTCGATGAATCCCAACGACACCAAGCGCAGCTACAAGAAGCCCGTGCTGCGCCGACTGGGGCTGCTGCGGCGGCTGACGCGCTTCACGTTCTAGTGTCTTGAGTCGGAAGTTCGTGCCACCGAACTGAGGACTCACGACACTAGGCGCACTCGGAGCGACGGTCGCCGCGCTCGCCGCCTCTGCGGCGGGCGCGGCGTCGTCGTTCCGGGGTCTCAGACCAGGTCCCGGACGAGCGCTGCGGCCCGCTCCAGGTCGCTGCCCGACTTCAGCGCGTAGCACCGCACCTGGCCGAGCAGCGCGGCAAGCGCCCCGAGGTGCGCCCGCGTCGCGGCGGGCTCCGTGAGCAGCACGTCGGGGACCAGCCGCACCAGCGCCTCGCGCGGGTCGAGCGGCGCGATCGCGCTGGGCCGTTCGCGCACGACCTCCGGGAAGACCAGGGCGTAGGGCACGCAGACGGGGACGGAGGGGGCCCCGAAGAGGTCCTCGATGCGCCGCAGGCGCTTCGGGAACCCGTCGGCCGGCGGCATCTCCAGCGCGGCGCGGAGCTCCTCGAACCGCTCGGCGGCGTGGGGCGTGAGGCCGACCGCGTCGGCGAAGCCGCGCACGCGCACCCCGTCGCCGTCGCGGTCGGGCTCGAGGAACACGAGGTCGTCCGAGAGGAACGACATGCCCGCTCGCGCGAGCGCCAGCGCGAGCGTCGACTTGCCCGCTCCGCTGGGGCCGGAGAGCAGCACGCCGCGCCCGTCGCCGGTCGACAGGCAGGCTGCGTGGAGGCTGAACAGCCCGCGGCGCTCGAGCAGCTCCATCAGGGCGATCGTCGCCAGCGGGTGCGTGGCGAGGTAGAGGTCGCGTCCCGCGAAGGCGGCGCTGTGGAGGAGCGCGACGCCGCGCGACGCGTCGCAGCGCAGGCGGACGCCCGCCAGCTCGCCGTCGAGCGCATCCGCGTCCGGGAAGTAGTCGAGCGAGCCGAAGGGCGTGTCGTACACCGGGCGGCTCGCGCCCCCGAGCGGAGGCAGCGCTCGATCGCCGCCGCGGCCGTTCACCACGAACTCGAAGCGGACCTCCGGGCGCGAGACGGCGTCGCAGTGGAAGTCCCGCAGGCGCAGCTCCATCGCCTCGATCACCGCGGGCTCCTGCGAGCGGATCGCGACGCCGATCCCGTGGACGTCGTATGCACGCTGCGGGGTGAGCGCGGCGCCGCTCACGGCACCGCGCGCGAGAGGCGGTAGAGCTCGACGAAGCGCGGACGCGGATCCCGCTGCTCGAGGAACGGCTCGCCGTCGAGCGACAGCCAGCAGTGGCCGTCGGTCGCAGCGTCGTGCCCCGGGTCGAGCCCGAAGTGCAGCTCGACGTCGAGCCCGGCGCGGCGCAGGAACCAGTACAGCGTCACGCCTCTGGTCAGGCAGCCGGTCCGCACGAGCGGCTGCGCGACGCGCGGCGCCAGCGCGATCAGCCGCTCGAGCCGCTCGACCTCGCCCGGCGAGGCCGGCGCGTGGCGCGGTGGGCGAGTGAGCAGCGCAGCGAGCCGGGGGAGCGGAAGGCGCATGAGCAGCGGCACCGTCGCCGCGAACGCGCCGAGCTGCGCGAGCAGCAGGCCCTCGCGCGCGCTGCTCAGCTCGCCGAGCGCTCGCAGCCGACTGGATGGTGGATTCCACGATCTCGCGGCGCGAGTGGCGCGATCCACGAATCTCGTGGAATCAACCATCTAGTGTCGTGAGTCGTTGGTTCGATGGCGGTTTCTCGGCGCCTCGTCGCCCGTGAGGCCAGTCGCCGATTTGCCTGTGCCACCGGCACAGGTTGCATCGTCGCCCGACCTCACGAAC
>Ga0210410_10000707_pt1 | contig 34407 bp, 29 predicted proteins | sample IncBWC4MmetaG_FD_161058 | JGI IMG/M metagenome (GOLD analysis project Ga0210410, IMG submission 161058) | Forest soil microbial communities from Barre Woods Harvard Forest LTER site, Petersham, Massachusetts, United States - Inc-BW-C-4-M | ecosystem: Environmental > Terrestrial > Soil >...
GGATAAGGACTGCAAGCGCCAGAAGAAACACTCCTACTGCTCTTTTCTTGGACATCCAAGACTTTCGCGGTGTCCCAACGAAGCACACGAGAGTGCCTATAATGAGCAGAGGGAGAGCCAAATAGGCTTAGGCGGCAATTGGTAATGGATATCCCATTGTCGGTAGCTGAGGCGATTCTAGCATCGGCTACGGGGTCAACTCCCGATTAACGCGCTTACCGAAGAAGTGGAATCGAAGCCCAAAAATCGGCCCGGGAGATGGATGGAAATCCGATACACGTCCGAAGTCTGTTTTGGTGTCTTTGGTGTCTGTTTGAGGCCGAAATTTGGGCTAAACGGATGAAATAGAAGAAGCAGTTGAAATAGGCGACACGGTAGAAGTCGCCAATATTCATGCGGGTTTCATGTATATTGTTGAAAACATGACAGGATGCGGAAAACGGCTAGGTGAGTATCCCACCCTCTCCGCCAGAAAGCTGCCGCCTTAACGGTTGACGATCCTCCGCACGGTCGAGCAAGTCCGCCGCGTTTTTCTCATCATTGCCGGTTTTACCCTGCTGCTCGCGGGTGTAATCATGCTGGTCACGCCGGGGCCCGGGCTTCTGGTCATTTTTCTCGGGCTTGGTCTGCTGGCCGCTGAATTTGTTTGGGCGCGCCGCTTAATGGACCGCATGCGCCGCGAAAGCGGACGCGTGCTTGATGCCGTATGGAAAACGAAGGACGAGGATCCCAGCAAATAAGGAGAAACATGCAAGCAGAGTGGAATGGCAAGTGGGCTTTGGTGACTGGAGCGAGCGCCGGAATCGGAGTGGCCTTGGCGAACGAGTTGGCGGCCGGAGGAACAAACCTCGTGTTGACGGCGCGCCGCAAAGACCGCCTCGAAGAGCTGGCGGCTTCGTTGCGCTCGCAGCACAAGGTGAAAACCGAGGTTTTCGTCGCTGATCTGGCGGAGGCAGGCGCACCGGAAAAGATTTTCGCCTTCACAAAAGAAAAAGGTCTCGACATCGACTTGCTCATCAACAATGCCGGATTCGGCCAGTTCGGCGAATTTCCTTCCGTCGAAATACAACGCCTGCTCGACATGGTGCAGGTCAATTGCCATGCCGTCGTGCATCTCACACGCCTCTATTTGCCGGAAATGATCGCGCGGCACCGAGGCGATGTTCTCATCCTCGCCTCCACCGCTTCCTTTCAGGCCGTCCCGTACATTTCCACTTACGCCGCTACAAAAGCCTTCGATCTTCTGTTTGCCGAAGGCCTTGCCGAGGAAATGAAACCCTACGGAATTCGGGTCTGCGCCCTCTGCCCAGGTTCGACAGAAACCGAATTTCACGTCGTGGCGGGACAGGATCAGTTTATTCGCAAAGCCGAGACCGCCGAAAAAGTGGCGCACACCGGCCTGAAGGCCCTCGCCGCCGGCAAGAGCTACGTCATTTCCGGCCTCGGAAATTATCTCGGCGCCCACGGTGAACGCCTCGTCCCCCGCCGCTTCGTCACCAAAATCGCCGCAGGCATGTTCAAACCCGAAAAAAAATAGAGACTCTCATCAGCAACATCCCTCCGGCGCGTCCACCTTGGAGTGCGGCGGCTCGCCGCCGCTTTTCTTCCATCCTCAGCCTGCACCCCGTACTCGGTTTTTCTCCGCCTTGTCGTTCGATCGTTAACCGCCTTGAGGCGACACGCGGGAGCGTCCGCCCGCGTCCAAGTTATTGTGAAATCAAGAGCTTTCAGGATGCCCCTCGCGGGGCAGCCTTTCGAACGGGAACTTTTTCAGCCCGCTTCGGGAATTGATTGATGAGCGCGCACAGAGCGTCTTGTCAGGGGAGATGAGGATCGCTGAGCCAGAGAGAGACGACGTTCTGTTGCGGCGGGCCGCCCGTGGCGATGAAGAGTCTTTTACTCTCCTCTATCGGCGGCACCAAGCGGCCATGTACCGCTTCGCCTTGCGCATGACAGGTAACAATTGGGCCGCAGAAGAAATTGTGCAGGACGTATTCATGACGCTGATGCGCCAGCCCAAGAAATACGACGCCACGCGTGGAACCATCGGCGCTTATCTTTACGGTATCGCGCGCAACCGCGTACTGAAGCACTTGGAACGTTTGCCGCGGGAAGTAGCGCTCGAGGAAAAAAACGAAGACGGCACGGGCTCGGGAATTGTTTTGATGGACAGCGCCACCCCGGCCACCTGGGCTGAAAAACGCGAGCGCGTGGAACAAATCAGGGCTGCCGTTCTGGAATTGCCGGCCGAGTTTCGCGAAGCCGTGGTGCTCTGTGAGCTCGAAGAGATGAGCTACGAGGAAGCCGCGGCCATGGCTGGCTGCCCGATCGGGACGATTCGTTCGCGGCTGCATCGCGGGCGCGCTCTGTTGCTGGCGAAACTGGAAATGCTGCGGGATGTCCCGCGGCGCGCGAGCGCGGTGCGATGACGGAATTTTTGGAAAGTATAGGGATGTGGAATATGAAGTGCGAAGAATTTGAAGCGATCGGATTGGATGCGGAGCGCGATGCTTCGTTGAGCGAAGCCGAGCGTACCGCCGCGCGGGAACATGTGAATTCCTGTTCGCGCTGCGCCGCGCTCCAGGATTCCTGGCTCGCTGCCCGCATGGAGTTGCGTTCTCTTGCCGAGGCCACCAGCCAGCACCAGGCTCCGGCGCGCGTGGAAATGCGCCTGCGCCAGGAGTTCTGGACGCAGCACCATACCGTAAAGACGCGGCGCGCAGCTGTGATTGCGGGGTGGGCGCTGGCTGCCGCGGCGGTGGTGGTCGGCGCGGTGAGCTGGATTAATTGGCGCGCGGGGCAGCACCAGGACATTACGAGCCATCCGGGGGCGCAGAGTGATCCAGCTAATCTCGCCGCGAGCGGCGGAGCGAAACAACAAGCATCGCATGACAATCCGGATGCGAACTCGGAAACGCTCCTTGCGGACAACGAACTCGGCGATTTCACTTTGCTGCCGGGAGTTTTGGCCTCCGATACCGATGGCGCCGCCATCCTGAGTGTGCGCATGCAACGCAGCGCGCTGGGCGCTCTGGGTTTGCCGGTGAGTGAAGAGAACGCCGGCGACTGGATCCAGGTGGATTTGCTCGTTGGAAATGATGGATTGCCGCAGGCCGTGCGGCTGCCGCAAGAGAACTGAGACGACGAGAGAAACTGCGGCCGGCGCTTTGGAAAGTGACGGATCGATGAGGGCGGCTGCCGTTTGTCCGTCGTGAAGAAAAGTTTGCAATCGCTCGGGAGAGAAGAGGAGAAAGAATAATGAATCGAAGAATAGCCATGAGTTTGGTTCTGGGCGGCGCGTTGACATGGAGCGCCGGATTGGCATGGGCGCAGGATGCGCCGCCTCCCCCACGCGAGGGAGCGCGGATCTCCGGCGGGCCGGGCGGAGAAATGATGGCTGGGCCTTTCGGTGACGGCATCGAGTTGCTGGGCTTCAAGGGCATGCACGGCGGAAAAGTAGTGACCGGCGCGCCGTTCAGCGCGGTGGCCGTTTCCGAAACCACGCAAACCCTTTCGGATGGAAATCACATTTCGCGGAAGACGCAGACGAATCTTTTTCGCGACAGCCAGGGACGCTTCCGTAAGGAAGTGACACTCCCAGCCAACGCAGGGATCGGGCCACTGGCGGTTTCCGGGCAATCCAAGTCGTTCGTGTTCATCAATGACCCCGTGGCGAATACAAATCTCATTCTGCATGCCGACACGAAAACTGCCGAAACAATGGGTGGGCACGGAATGAAAGGTCCGGGGAAAGGCATGATGAAGGAAAAGATGCAAGGAAAGTTCGGCGCGCACATGCAAGAGGAGATTGCGAACGGCACCTTGAAGAAGGAGGACCTGGGCACGCAGACCATCGCCGGGGTGCTCGCGCAAGGCACGCGGATCACCAAAACAATCCCTGCCGGACAGATGGGCAACGAAAAACCGATCTTGATCGTTCATGAGAACTGGTATTCCAACGACCTGCAAATGGTGGTCAAGAGCACGCGGAGCAATCCTTGGTCCGGCGAAACGACCTATACGTTGACGAATATTCAGCGGTCCGAGCCGGCCGCTTCTCTCTTCGCAGTGCCTTCGGACTACACCGTGACACCGGGCGGCCAGGGGAAGCGCGGGATGATGAGGCGGAATCAGGCACCACCTCCGCCGTCGGACAACTGAACTTCGACACACGATCTTCTCTCCTGAAGACGGCACGCCCTTTTCGCAGCAGCCCCCATCGCTGCGGGAAGGGCGCTGCCGTTTCTGGAGACGGCAGCAACGAAACGTTGCGGGCATTGTGGCGACGAAAGTTTGAAGCAGTGTGAATCGCCAGCCAATCTCAAGAAACACTTTCACGAGGCGCTGCTCAACTAAGCTCCCGGCTGTGCGCGACAGATGGGAGGGCGCAGAATCTTTGCGAGACGGATGTTATGAAAGATGTAGAATCTCCGAGCGAGACGCGAGGAGGTCATCACCGTGGGAACCAATGGAATGTTGAACGAAGAGGTCCGCAGAATGTGCGGATCGAGGCTGATGGTCTTGAGCTTAGCGGCCGGCTTGCTGCTGGTGTGCGTGGGAACGAGAGCGCAAGAGGGTTATCAGAAGCCGCCGAAAGCGGTTCTGGACGTAATGAATGCCCCAGTGACGCCAAGGGCCAGCGTGGGGCGGGCGCGCGACATCGTGCTGCTGTACTCGCCGGAACCGTATCCGCCGATTGCCGATGTCGCACAGCCCTTCGTAAGACTCGCGGGGGTGCGCATTGACGTGGCGACGAACGGGCCACATAACCCGCCGCGATTTGACAAGCTGGTGCTGAAGAAGGTGGAAGACGGAAGCGAGACCAAGGTTGCTATGCCGGAGGGCGTGTTCATTTCGCAACCGTTCTGGGCGCCGGATGGGAAGAAGATTGCGTTTACGCACGCGACGGATTCTGGAATCGAGCTGTGGGTTGCCGATGCGAAAACAGGAGAAGCGCACGCGGTTCCAGGTGTCAAATTGAATGCCGCCCTGAGCACGCCGGGATTCCGCGATGAGAATCCGCCATGCCATTGGTTGCCGGGAAGCGAGACGCTACTCTGCCAGACGATTCCAGCAGGGCGCGGCACTCCGCCGAGTGCTCCTGGGGTGCCGGCTGGTCCGCGAGTGCAACAAAGTTTTGGGAAAGCCGCGCCGGTGGCCACCTACGAGGATCTGCTCGAGAACGAACAGGACAGCAGGTTGTTCGACTACTACGCGACAGCACAGCTGGCGGTGATCGATCTAGAAAGCGGAAGAGCGACTCCCGTTGGCGCGCCTGCGATTTTCGATACGGCGGATCCAGCTCCCGATGGAGCGCACGTGCTGGTGGCGCGGATTCACCGGCCGTATTCCTACATTGTTCCGGCAAGCGATTTCCCCAAAGATGTGGAGGTTTGGGACTTGCAGGGACGCGTGGTTTACAAGGTGGCGAGTTTGCCGCTGCGGGAAAACGTGCCGATCGGCGGAGTGCCGACGGGGCCGCGCGATATTGAGTGGCATCCGAACAAGCCCGGGACGCTGGTATGGGTCGAGGCGCTGGATGATGGAGATCCAAAGAAAAAAGTGAAAGAGCGGGACAAAGTGATGTGGATTCACGAGCTGTTCGCAGGCGAGCCATTGGAACTCGCGCGAACGGAGAAGCGATTTGCTGGGATTGCTTTTGGGGAGCGCGGTGATTTCGCGATCCTGCGCGATTTTGACCGGGACACGCTGCGCGAGCGGGGGTGGTTTTTCAATCCTTCGCCGACGCCCGAGCAAGCATGGACTTTTCATGCGGACAAGCCGAACGAAAAGACGATGGTCTGGGATTTGAGCAGACAGGATCGGTATCACAATCCGGGAATGCCCGTTTTGTGGCCGCTGGCTAACGGACACAGTGCGGTGCTGCAACAGAGTAATTTCATTTTCTTAATGGGAGCGGGGGCTTCGCCGGATGGAGAACGACCGTTCCTGGACAGGCTCGACATCAATACGATGGAGTTGAAGCGTATCTTCCAGGGTGAGTCCAAGAGTTATGAAGAGATCGTCGCAATGTTGTCCACGGGCGGGACGAAACTGCTGACAAGACGGGAGAGTCCAGTAGATGCACCGAACTACTACATTCGGGATTCGTCGAAGTTCAACGGCAATTTTGCGGAGCCGGGATCGCTGGACAAGATTACGGAGTTCACAAAATTTGCAGATCCGACGCCAGCGCTGAGAGCGATCCACAAGCAATTGGTGACGTACAAACGTGCAGACGGAGTGGAACTCTCGATGACGGTGTATTTGCCGCCGGACTACAACCAAGGCGAGCGGCGGCCGGCAGTGGTGTGGGCTTACCCGCTGGAGTTTACGGACGCGAGCGTGGCGGGGCAGGTGAGCGGATCGCCCTACCGGTTCACGACGATTGCTGGGCCGTCGCCGCTCTTCTTTCTGCTGGATGGATACGTCGTGCTGGATGGAGCGTCGATGCCAGTGGTCGGCGATCCGGAGACGGTGAACAACACGTACGTCGAGCAAATTACGTCAAGCGCAAAAGGGGCCATCGAAAAAGCGGCGGAGATGGGAGTGATTGATCCGAATCGTGTGGGCGTGGGCGGTCACAGCTATGGGGCGTTCATGACGGCGAACCTGCTGGCGCACTCGAATCTGTTTCGCGCCGGGATTGCGCGCAGCGGGGCCTATAACCGCACGCTAACGCCGTTTGGATTTCAAAGCGAACGGCGAACGCTGTGGCAGGCGCCGGAAATGTACGTGAAAGTGTCGCCCTTCATGTTCGCAGACAAGATCAAGGTTCCGATTCTGCTGATTCACGGAGAAGCGGACAACAATTCCGGAACGTTTCCCATTCAATCGGATCGCATGTACCGGGCGATCAAAGGGAACGGAGGATCGGTGCGCTACGTGACATTGCCGGACGAAGCGCATGGATACTCGGCGAGAGAGTCGATCGAGGACGTGGTGTGGGAGATGCTGACGTGGTTCGACAAGTTTGTGAAAAACGCCGCGACCAACAACACCGGCCCTAATGTGGCCACGACACAATAAAGACGCGCGTTGTACTCCGACACCCTTTCTGCTGCATCCTAAAGAAGAAACCGTTTGAGTCAGGAGAACTGTCAATGGCCAACTCTGGTTTGCAGCGCCTCTTGCGCTTCGATCGCTTCGCGCCCCTTTTTAGCATTCTCGTAGTTTGCGCGCCGGCTCTGCTCTATCCAACATCCGGGCTGCGCGCACAAACCGCGGATTCTTCCACGGATGCGCTTCGTAAGCTGAATCAATCGGTGGACGCGCTGATCAAGAAAGTTTCACCGAGTGTGGTGCAGATCCTGGTGACGGGGTACGGGCCGCTGGAAGAAGGCGACCGCGGAAACACCGCCTCGGTGATCGGCAGGCAGCGTGCCATCGGCTCCGGATTCGTGATTGATCCGAGCGGGTACATCATGACGAATGCGCACGTGGTGAATGGCGCACAACGCGTGCAGGTGGTGTTGACTCCCACGAGTGCAGAAGGTTCGCTCGAAGCTGCGCTCTCAACGCGAACAACGATTGTTCCCGCGCGGATTGTCGGCGTCTCGCGCGAACTCGATCTTGCGGTCATCAAAATTGACGCGGTGAAACTGCCGGCGCTCACGCTGGGCAACTACCGTAAACTGGGACAAGGTGAAATGGTTTTCGCGTTTGGGAGTCCCGAAGGACTGCGCAATACGGTGACGATGGGGGTGGTTTCGGCGGTGGCGCGGCAGACCGATTTGGATTCTCCATTGGTGTACATCCAGACAGACGCGGCCATCAATCCGGGAAATTCAGGCGGGCCGTTGGTGAACGTGAATGGCGAAGTGGTGGGCGTGAACACATTTATCCTGTCGCAATCGGGAGGAAACGAAGGCCTGGGATTCGCCATTCCGAGCAACGTGGTCAACGTGGCGTTCCAGCAATTGCGCAAGTATGGCCATCTGCACCGCGCGGAGATTGGCATTGGAATTCAAACGATCACGCCCACGCTGGCGGCGGCACTGAGCCTTCCGCACAATTACGGCGTGTTGATTTCGGACGTGCAACCGGGCAGTGCCGCGGAAGCCGCGGGAGTGCAAATCGGAGATGTGCTGGCGGGCATCGATGGAAGGCCGGTCGACAATCTGCCGTTCGTGGGATTTCATTTCTTTTCGCTGGAGACCGGGGACAAAGTTCATCTTGATCTGCTGCGCGGTAAAGAGCGGTTCGCGCTCGACGTGAAGGTCATGGAGCCGCCGCGCGATATGGATCAAATTGCGGCGCTAGCCGATCCGGAGAAAAATCTTGTGCCGACGCTGGGGATTCTGGGTGTCGAGATTGACAAAAAAATTGCGGGCATGGCGACGGACTTGCGGGACCCCTTTGGGATTATCGTGGCGGCACGGGCGGCGGGCGCAACCGTCGAAGTGCCGTTGAACACCGGCGACGTGATTCGCACGTTGAACGGGCAGGCGATGACGACGCTGGACCGGCTGCGCGGCGCTTTGAAGGCGTTGCCGTCGGGAGCGCCGGTAGCGTTGCAGATCCAGCGGGACCAGAAACTGCTCTTCCTGGCGTTTACGCTGGACCAGCAGTGAAGGAAGTTGACTGCGAGAAAAAACGGCGACGGTGCGGACGCCCGGGCCGTCAACGACTGGTAGCGGGCTGAGCCGGACCAGGGTTCGCGCCAGACGCCGAGCCACGCAAGTATTCAATCAAAAACTGCGGGTCGAGGCGTTTTCCGGTTCCGGACTGCATGACTTCGTCCAGGCTCTGCTCCGCACCGCGTGAGAAAAATTTCTGTTTCAGGAAATCTCCGGCGGCCGTTCCCCATTGCGGGCCAAATCGCTGGTCCACAGTGTGCTGGACCTGACGGGCGACGATGTGGGCCAGAACGAAACTCTGAAGATAAATGGGGTCGGAGCCGTACATCGGGTTATAAGCCCATACGGGAACAGCATGCATATTCACGCCGAGATACTGCGCGTGGATGCGATTATAGAGCGCGGCGAGATCCTGGCCGGGATCCGCATAGGCTTCGAATTCGAAGAGAGAGTCCGCCATCTTCTCGCGCAAGTCAGACAAAGTCTTCAGGCGATAGCGATTCGCGAGGATGGCCGCCTGGTCGGCGCTCAGTCCGAAGAGCGGAACACTGACTTCCGGGCGATAAAGCATGAGAGTGAGGAATTCAGCTAGTCCTTCGTCGAACGGCTCGGGGCAATTGGCGCGGAGAAGAAACGACGGCTCGTCCATCATGCTGTAATGCAAAGCATGACCGGTGGAATGAAGCAGTCGGTCATAGAAGCGGATGCCGCTGAGGCGATTCGCCAGAATTTTGACGTCCTTGCCGTAGAGAATAGGGTAAGCGCCGCCATCGAAGCCAAGGTCTGCGGCGCGCATGTCCACGTGCAGTTTTTCGAGGTCATAGCCTAAATTTGCGGACAATTGCTTGGTCTTCGGCCAGCCTTCGGCGGGGACGAACAACTGCTTCTCAAATTCGTTCGTTAAAGTGGAAAAATAATATTCAAGATCCCACGGTTCAATTTTTTCGAGATGAAGTTCGCGGCGCATCTGGTTCAGAAGCTGGCGGTATTCGGTGTCGGTTTCCTCGCGAAGCTGAGCAAACCAGGTGAAGAGCTGTTGCGCCTCTGCGCCTTTGCGGCGAAGCATGAAGCTCGAAAAGATCGTGTCGGAATACTGCAGAGCGAGTTCGTTTCGCAAGTTGATGGTCCGGAGGATGCGGTCCGCGTTGAGTGGCGCGATCTGTGCGCGGGCTTTCCAGGCGCGTTCGCGAATCTGGCGGTCGGGGTTGTTGGCGACCAGATTGCTCAGCTCGGCGCGAGTATATTGTTTGTCTCCCACCTTGTAGCGAATGTTGCCTTCCTCGCGAGTGATGGATTCTTCCAAAGCCGTGAGTTTCGCGTCCGTGGTGATTTTCGTGAACGCGGCTTCGTCCAGGAATAGTTCGCGGCGGCGTTTGAGGAGCCAGTCCGGGAAGGAAGCGGCCTTCAATGCAACGAAGAATTCCTCGTCTTTGAAGACCTCGCGAATGCGCTTCTCGATGGGCGCGGAAGATGCTTGCTGGTCGCCCAGCGCCTTTTTGTATTCCGTGCGCCAGTAATCCGCGTAGAGGTCTTCCAGCTGTTTTTCCTTGGCGTCGAGCTTTGCGGCGATAGGTTCCCTGGATTGCCCTGCGGCGATAGTAGCCGTAACGAGCAGGAGGAGAAGAACGGGTCCGAGTCGCATCTTTGCATTACATCACGGGGCTTAAATCTCTCGCATGTACTTCTCGCGATGGAGGTGCTTCTGGATAACGGGTAGAGGGACTGCCATTGTGAATTCAACATTCGTCGAAATCCGCGCCGACAGTACTACATGTATAAAATTGATTTAATAAGACAAAAGTGAAACCTCCAGGAGCGTATACTGGATGTGTTATGGAGAAACTTCAAGCATTTCAAGCTGCCGCCCACAAAGGCGGCTTTGTCGATGTTCAAGAGACCGATGATGGAACCGTTTTGTGGCTGAGGAAGCCGACCGCGGACGCCGAAGATCGCATCTGTATCGACAGCATGACGAACAGTGCAACCGTATTCTGGGCGACCATTCCTTGGAAGATCAACTCGAAGACGTTTCGCCAAGCAACCGAACTGGAGGCCTGGATCATGCTGAGGCCGGCCGTTGCGCCGCATTCATGACCAACCACGAGGCTCTCTTGCGGCTCTCCGCCAACAAGGACGACCGCCCTGCGATGACGTCGCTGCACGACAACAACATTGAAATCATCCACACGACCCTGATCCGATATTTCCGCACGGGAGCACTGGCGGACAAGACAGAGCCAATGCTCATGCTGCGCATCGCAGACCAAGCCCGCCTGTACGACGTTGCTGAAAACGCCGACGCCTGGTTCGCGAAGTGCGCTAACACCGAGTGCGACCGTTTGCGCAACGAAGGGATACGCGAAAAAGCAGACGGCGACTGAGCACGGCTCATTAGTGACCGCAAGCCCACCCTAAATTCTTCGAATGAGTTCTTTAGACCGAAGCATTACATAAGAATTGCACACCCATTCCTGAGCATCTTGGTGAGTAATCACCGGCTCAGTGCGCGAGACCCTGCCTGGATCGGACAATCCTAATTATTGATCGGGACACCCGGAAAAGTGCTCGGCTGAAACGCGCCCGCGAGATCGAGGCTATATGCCGCCGAGCAAGCGGCCGGGAGCAAAAATGTTTTGCGGATCAAAGGCGGATTTGAGGCCGCGCATCAGATTCGCGTCTGGGAGATCGGGGCCCCAAATGTTGATGGCGCGCTTTAGTTCAACGGGGGACCAGGGGATGGTGGAGGATGCGCCTTCGCGAACACAGATCTGGAAGATGGCGGAGGCGGCTTCGATGAGCCGACGGAGGGAATCGGCGTTTTGCGTGTCGGGGAGCATGGCGAAGTACACGACGCCGCAGGCTCGGGCCATAAGGCAATGAGGAACAGCGGCCCGCTCGGCGATGGCGCCGAGCTGAATGAAGAGAGAGCCGAGGCGCGCGGGAAGCTGGACGATTTTGAAAATGGCGGCCGCGGGAGATGCTTCAAGGAGGAAGGGAATAGCCTGGCCAATGTAGTGCCAAAAATCGGCGGCTTCGTTTTCGCTGAGTTCCGTGAATTGAGGATTCCTGGCCGTGGTTTGGTTGATCAAGCGCTTCAAATCGCGCGCGCAACGCTCGCAAACTTCGGGCGTTCCTTCCACACTGAGGCAGAGGTGCCAGAAATTCGCGGGGACTTTTCCGGCCAGGGGAGCGGCGGGCGGCTCTGGAGAATTTTTCTCGGCGTCGAGGAATTGTTGCATGAGCTGCGGGCTGAGAAGCTCGATGGACGCCAGAGAGTGCGGAGACTCCACGATCATTTTTTGAAAAACGAGAGCGTCTTCGGCCGTTCGGAACGAGGCGATAAAGCCGCGGCTCGACGGGGCGGCAGGAAACGTGCGGAAGTTGAGCCGCGTGATGACGGCGAGAGTGCCGAGCGAACCGATCAAGAGTTTGTGAAGATCGTAGCCGGTGACATTTTTCACCGCGCGGTCGCCGCTTTTGCAGAGTTTGCCGGTGCCGTCGATGAATTCAGCGCCGATGAGAAAGTCGCGGGCGGTGCCACAAGAATGGCGCAGCCCGCAATCCACGCCGGAAGCGATGATGCCGCCGATGGTGGATTCGAAATAAAAAGGGACCGAAAGAGGCAGGAATTGCTTTTGATTGTAGAGCGGGACGGCGAATTCATTGAAATTGGTGCCGGTGTCGACGCTGAGGGTGAGGTCGCCGGGATCGTAGTGGGCGATCTGGTTGAGGCCGGTCATGTCGAGAGCAAGGTCATAGCACGCGGGAGGCATGCCGATGCCGAGCTTGGTGCGGTTGCCGCAGGGGATGAGGGCGACATTTTCTAGCGCGGCAAAGCGGACGATTTCGGCGGCTTCCTCGGCGGAGGCGGGTTTGGCGACGGCGGCAGGTTGCATTTCGTCAACCGCGTACTCAGCGCAGACAGCGGGATCGGCAACGACGCGAGAGGGGGCGATAAGCGATTCGAGGCGCGCGGCGAGATTAGCGTGGGCGGTCATTTGCAGGCGGAATCGTTCCCCGATTGCGTGAGGTCGTGATTGACAACTCCGGGCTGAACGCACGCGCGCCGATTCTCGATATCGAGTTCGAGAATACGGTTCATGCATGCGAACACAATCATCACGCCCCCCGTGCGAGCGAGCGGGCCGCCGGAAAGACCGTGCCGGCGCCTCGCCCGACCACGGACACGTTGTATGCCGCTGCCAGCTTGATGCTGCGTGAGACTTGTGCCGTCGTTGTAGGGAAAACCACGACACCCGGGCGGCCCTTTTCAACGGAGCCGTCGTACTCGTAGAGCAGCACAACTTCCGGCCGGTACAGCACCACGGAAGAACCAATCAGCTTTTCAAAATATCGAACCAGGCCAGAGTTCATAGGCGCGCGGGCGATGGCGCACTGGCACTATAGTGAGGATTCCGGCGCGCGCGCAACGTCAAGTTATGCCCGTGGCGCAGTGGTGTGTTAGTGTAATTTTCCCAACTTTGCGCAGAGGAAGAGATGCCGAAACCGAAAGTGTTCGCGACCCATCAACTTTTTGAACCCGCGAGGAAGATTCTGGAACAAAGCTGCGACGTGGAATACTGGACCCAAACGGAGCGCCCACCGCGGCCGGAAGTCGTGCAGCGGCTGACGGACAAAGAGGGCCTGGTTTGTTTGTTGACCGAGAAAGTCACCGAAGAGCTGCTGCGAGCCGCGCCAAAACTGCGGATTGCGGCAAACGTAGCGGTCGGCTTCGACAACATTGATGTGGCGGCGTGCACGAAGCGAGGCGTGGTGGCCACCAATACGCCGGGCGTGCTGGATGAAACCACGGCGGACTTCGCTTGGACACTGATGATGGCGGTGGCGCGGCGGCTGGGCGAAGGCGAAGCCCTGGCGCGCTCGGGAATCTGGCCGGGCTGGGATTTGGACCAGCTCGTGGGAACGGACGTCTGGGGGAAAACACTCGGGCTCGTGGGATTCGGGCGGATAGGCCGTGCAGTAGCGCGGCGTGCGAGCGGCTTCCAGATGAAAGTGATTTACACCGACGCCGTGCGCGTTTCCCCGGACCTGGAGAAAGAATTGAAAGCCGAGTTTCGCGACATGAACGCCCTGCTGGCGGAGTCTGATTTTATCAGCGTGCACGTGCCGCTGCTTCCTGAGACCCGCGGATTATTCGACGCGCCAAAATTCTATCGCATGAAGCCTACGGCGTTTCTGATCAATACCTCGCGCGGGCCGGTGGTGGATGAAGCGGCGCTGGTAGCGGCGCTGGAAAACAAGAAAATTGCCGGCGCCGCGTTGGATGTTTACGAAAATGAGCCTTTCATCCATTCCGGGCTGAAACGCCCGAACGTGGTGCTTGCGCCGCACATCGCCTCCGCTTCCCTCGAGACACGCACGAAAATGGCGTGCATCGCCGCGCAAAACGTGGTGGCTCTTTTCGCCGGGCAGCGTCCGCCCAACATGCTGAACCCGGAAGTAATGAAAACCTGACAAGGAGCTTTCGGCAAATCTCTCATGGCGGATCTGAAGCAACTCGCCCGCCACATTTTTCACGAAACGCTGGCTGCGATTGACATACCCGCGACCATGCAGCGAAAGCTGCAACGCAAGGGGGCACAGCTGGTGTGTGACGGCGGCGTTTTCGATCTGCGGGATTTCGAGAAATTGCGAGTCGTGGCCATCGGCAAAGCGGCGCATTCGATGGTGGACGGCCTCTCGCTCGTGCTCGCGCCTTTCGTGCGATTCGAAGGCGTGGTGTCTGCGCCGACCCCACCGCACAAGCCCGTGCCGGGATTGAAATACTTTGTCGCCGGGCACCCGTTGCCGAATGAAGGAAGCTGGCGCGCGGCGGAGACGATTCTTGCGCTGCTGAAAGAGTGCGATCGGAAGACACTGGTGTTTTTTCTGCTTTCCGGGGGCGGGTCCGCGCTGGTGGAGCTGCCGCTCGATTCGCGGCAATCGCTGGAGGACGTCCGGCAGATTTATCAAGCACTGGTGACCTGCGGCGCGCCCATCGACGCCATGAATACGGTGCGAAAGCACTTGTCAGCGGTAAAAGGCGGTCGGCTCGCGGCGGCCGCTCGCGACGCGACGAAAATAACGCTGGCAGTCAGCGACGTTCCCGCGGGAAAAGAATCGGCGCTGGCGAGCGGACCGACTTCGCCGGACCCCACAACGGTCGCGGATGCCAAGAGCATCATCGCGGAGTATTCCTTGTCCGGACAATTTCCGAAGGCGCTCCGACGCTGGCTGAACGAAGGAAAGATGCCTGAAACTCCGAAAGCCAATGCTCCCGCGTTTCGAAACTCCCATTTCTCGCTCCTGCTGGGAATGGATGAACTTTTCCATCCCGCGCACCGCTCCGCGGAAAGACACGGCTTCATCACCTGCTGCGACAATTCAACGGACGATTGGCCGGTGGAGAAGGCCGCGGAAAGTTTGCTGAAACAATTGGAAGACTTTCGCCAAACGCATTCCGGCCAGCGGGTAGCCTTGATTGCGGACGGAGAGGTGAGCTCGCCCGTCACGGGGAACGGCATCGGCGGAAGAAATTCGGCGTTTGTGCTGGCGTGCGTGGAGAAAATCTCCGGGAAAAAGATTGCCGTGCTGAGCGCGGGCACAGATGGAATCGATGGCAATAGCCCCGCGGCGGGAGCAATGGCGGACGGAGAGACGCTTGAACGTGCGCGCACCGCCGGGCTCGATCCAGCGGACGCTTTTCGCCGGAGCGATGCGTTCACGTTTTTTTCGCGGATCGAGGATGCCATTGTTACCGGGCCGACGGGGAACAATCTGCGGGATTTGCGGATTTTGCTTGCGGAGCCGTGAAAGAAAAACAAAAAGAATTAACACAGAGGACACAGAGAGCGCAGAGGTCACAAAGAAGAGAAAAGGGCGGACCGCCGCCCGCCCTTTCCAATGGAACCCGAATCCCTTATTGCTTTGGAGGTGGCAGCCTCTTTTCCATGGACTTGAGGCGCTCGCTCATCTCCTGAAGCAAGCGCTCGAGTTTGTCGAGGCGCTGATCGGTGGTTTGTTTCTCCCCATCCCCGCCAGCTTCCCCGGGGCCTGCGCCGGGTTTTCCTTCCGCAGGCTTTTTCAACCGCTCGATTTGGCCTTTGATCATCGGCGCCATTTCAATACTCAAGTCGTTGCTGTTCAGCAGCGCTTCGAGCGCGGGAATGGCGGTGGCATCACCGCGGCCTCCGAGGGCATAGATAGCGGCCATGCGAACCGGAAAGTGCGGCTCCATGAGATAGGCGGAAATCTGCTTGGTGATGTCTTTGTTGTCCTTCTGCAAGCGCGCAAGGCTATTGATGGCAGCGGTGCGCGATTCGATGGGTTTTCCCGCGGCAGACCATTGCTGAAGAAGCGGCACGGCCTTGTCGTCACCCAGCGACCCGAGCGAGCGCAGTGCAGCGATGCGCAGATAATCGTCCGGCGAGTCGGAGGCGACGGCGGCCTCCAGTGTCGCGAACGCATTGGGCGCCTTCAGCTTGCCCAGTGCCTGCAAAGCCGACGAACGCGCGCGATAGGAATTGTCCTCTTTCGCTATGGCTTCGAGCTTCGCTGTGACGGCTGCGTCATCCTTGAAATTGCCGAGCGCGGTCACGATGCGGTTGCGCACCCACGGTTCGTTTGCGGTGTTCAGCCCCTCCAGGAGCTGTTTCGATGCGGAGGCGCCGCCAAGCTGGCCGAGCGTTTCCGCCGCCGTGGCACGCACGCCCCAGGCTTTATCGTTGCGTAGTGCATCGCCTAACGCTGCAACGACCTCTTCGTCTCCCTTGATCTTGCCGAGGGCCGTGACGGCATCCGCACGATCGGAAAACTCGCCAGCGTTTTTCAATTGATACAGCCACTCTTTCTTTTCCTTGTGGAATTCGGCGGATTTGAGCACGTGCCCGCCTTTGTCGAAAAGCACCAGCACCGGCGCGGAGTCCGAGGGAAATGTAAAAATCTGATTGGCCTTTGTAACGGTGATGGGATAGAGCTTGGGTCCGGTAGCGGTCGTGATCTCCACGTCCACGGGGACGCTGAAGATTCCCACGCGGCCTTCTACTTTTTGCGCCTGCTTCACGGTCAGCGCAACCTGGTGCTTTTCATTGTCGTAGGTGTAGCTCAATTCAAATTTCGGAGCGCCTGCGCCGTACAGCCACTGGCTGAAGAACTGGTCGACGTTGGTGTGCGTGGCCTCCTCCATGGCTTTGGCCAGGTCGGCCGTGACCACGTTTTTCCCGCGATTCACTTCGAGATAATGTTTCAGGCCGCGGTAGAACGCGTCTTCACCCAACTGGTGCCGCAGCATGTACAGCACCCAGCCACCTTTCGTGTAAGCGTTGCCGTCGAATTCGCTGGAGTCGTCGAAATCGTGGCGCACGATCGGCTTGGTGTAGAGGTTGCCCTCTTCGAACCAGCCCCGCGCGTTGCTCCAGCGTTCGTATTCGCTCTGATCCTTGGGATAGTGCGCTTCGATCCACACGGAATTCATGAAGGTAGCGAATCCTTCGTTGAGCCAGATATCGCCCCAGTCCTTGCAGGTGACCAGGTCGCCGAACCACTGATGGCCAAGCTCGTGAGAAATCAAGCCGTCTTCATTCGTTGTCAGTTCCGCCGCGATCTTGGCGTGATTGAGCGAACTGCTGGTGTTGGTTGTGGCGCTGGAATTTTCCATGCCGCCGGCCACGAAATCATCCACCATCGCCTGCGCGTATTTTTCCCAGGGATAGTCGACGCCGAGCTTTTTGCTGAACAGGTCGATCATCGCCGGCGTGCGGCTGTAGTTGACCGCCAGCCGGTCGCCGCGGCCCTTCGGCGCGTAGTAGGTGACGGGCAAGCCGCGCCAGGAGTCCTTCACTTCATCGAATTCGCCGGCCACCACGGTGATGAGATACGTCGAGCTGGGAACCGATTCCTTCCACGTCCAGGTTTTCAGGCCCTTGCCCGCGTCCGTCACGCTGATGAGCTTGCCGTTCGAAACGGTAATCCACGAAGCAGGAACGGTGAGGATCGTGTCCGTCGTCAAGCGGTCGTTCGGATAGTCGTACGTCGGCAGGTAGTAGCGCGTGTCTTCGGATTCGCCTTGCGTCCAGATTTGTTTCGGGCGATCGGGATAATCTTTGTCCGGCAAAATGAAGTAGATGCCCTTTGTCGGTTTCCCTTCATAGCGAATGGCGATTTCAAATTTCTCGCCCGCTTTTGCGGCGGCCGGCAGCGGAACAATCAGCTTATCTGCGGTCGTTTCGAATTTCGCCGCGGCTTTGTTGACCGTCACGCTTTGGATGGTGAGGCCAACGGAGTCAAAAGAGATCTTGCTCGTGCCGTCGCGAAGAATGGAAAGCGAGTGTGTGACGTCGCCGAGAATCTTCTTCTGCTCGAGGTCGAAACGCAGCGCGATTCGCGAATGCTGCAAATCATAGTCGCGCGTGCGCGCGTACGGTTCATCGGCGCGCAGTTGTAGCGCCGCGACAAACACAGCCAGCACCGCGGCGACAATCAAAAAAGTTCCGCGATGCCGACGGCTCGCGGTATTGCGATGAGATTCCGTGATCATTCGGTTTTGCTCCTGTGAATTTTGTGCCCTGCTCGTTCCAGCGCGGAGATAGCCGCCGAGAGAGTTTCGGAAGCCACGAGCAGGTAATCGGTATCGAACGTAGAAACGGCAAACAAACTGATTTTTGCTTCGGCGAGCGGCGCAGCCAGTGCTGACAGCACGCCGATTTCCGACAAAACAAACGGCCCGTGAACCTTGAATACGCGCCACCCGGGTTGCGATTGTACACCGACGGGAACGCGGGAAAGTTCGCAGACGATTGATAGCTCATCCCCAGTTCGCGAAACGGAGAAAAAAGGCCCTTGCGTCGCCCAATCCGGAATGGCCGCATTGGCAGCGAGACGCGAAATGGCAAAACGCTCAGGAAAAAGAGTGAGTTCAAACTGGCGGGTCGCAGCGGCCATTGAGGGTTAGAGAAGACTCCTCTGGACCGCGGACCAAGTGATGTTAGTCAGACGTCTCCACTTCTTCTTTTGCATGCGATGCACTGTTTCCAAGGCGAAAAAGATGGTGCTCATCAGAAATTGGTCTACAGCCGCCCGCCACTCCTCGGGCATGGTGCCACTAAAGCATTTAGACGGGGGACCGCCGGAATTGGTAACGCAAATATCCGCGCCATCAGAGCGCTCTTCGTGTTCAGCCAAGAGCGCTCCAACCCCCGCCGAATCAGTAACATCCATGGTTTGATGAAAGGCTTCACTGGAATCGTTTCGGCCTCGCATTCGGTACTCTATCGTCCTGGAATGTCCTTCGGTGGATTCTTCTTCAACTCTTCCTGCAGCACCTCGACGGCTTTCTGCAATTGCGCATCGCGCCCTGCCAGGAAATCCTCGGGCGTATTGTCTATATAAACGTCCGCAGGCACACCGTAATTCTCCAGGTTCTGTCCGCTGACGTCCCATAGTCCTGTCCCCGGCGTTCGAACTGAGGAGCCATCCATCAGGCGGAACGCCCCCGTTCCGATCACAGAGCCGTTGGTGTTCACACCGACCGTCTTGCCAAGCCCCAGCCGCTTGAATCCGTCCGGAAAAACTTCCGCGTCGCTGAAGGAGCGTTCGTTTTGCATCACCACCACCGGGCCGAAAAACGCCCGCTGTGGTCGCGTGACGTACACGGAATCCCGCCCCCGCGTGTATTGATACTGGTGCTGCTCGAGAATTTCCAGCAACTCCTGATCGATTCCGCCGCCAGGATTGAACCGCTGGTCAATCACCAGGGCTTTTTTGAAATGATTGTCTGCAAGGTCGCGCTCGAATTTGTGCAGCGCCTCCGCGTTCATCTGCCGGATGTGCAGGTACCCGATCTCCCCATGTGAAATCTTTTCTGTCATCGCGCGGCGGTCGTCCACCCACCGGTTGTATTGCAGCGTTCCATACCCTCCCGCGTTCACCGGTTCGACTTTCATTTTCCAGGCGCCGTCTGCCGAAGGTTTCGCGTTCACGGTGAACTCCAGCTTCCGCCCGGGCGCCAGATTATAATTTTTCCAGTAATTGTCCCCGGAGTGCAGTGCCTCCCCGTTCACCGCCAGGATGTAGTCTCCGGCATGGACGCGCACGTAATCGTGGTCCGCCGGCCCGTCCTTATACACAAACGCCACCTTGTAATAGCCGGAAGCGTCGGCCGCCAGTTCGAAACCTGGGTAGCGCGTTTGAAGCGTGTTGGGATTCGTATCGCCGCCGCTCACGCCCGTATGCGAGGCATTCAATTCGCCGATCAGCTGCATAATAACGTTCTGCATCTCTTCGCGGTCGTCAATGTCTTCGAGCAACGGTTCATACACTCCGCGATATTTCGTCCAATCCACTCCATTCATGTTTTTGTCGTAGAAACGGTCGCGCATCACCCGCCACGCCTGTTCGAACACTTCTTTCCGCTCCGCGCGGTGATCCACTTCAACCCGCACCTGGAAGCTCACCTTGCGGCGCGCAGCAGGCGATTCCGCTGCCCCTCCTCCGCCTCGTGCGCCGCTCGTCGCGCCCGCAGCAGCGCCGCCTCTTGCCGCGGCTGCCGAACCTTCCCCGGGACCTCCGCCCACACCAACGGCCCAGATGCCTCCCCGTTCCTGAAAATAGAGATTTCTGCCGTCCCGTGAAAATTGCAAACTCGAAATCCCTTCTGCTCCAAACGCCGCGGCAGGCGCGGTTCCCTCCGGCGGCGCCGACATGGACTGCGTAATCTGCCTTAATCCCTCTCCGTCCGCGCCAATCGTGTGCAGTCTCGAGACCGGCCGGCCGTCTTCATCCGCCACCGCCACAAAAGCGTACGTCTTACTATCAGGCGAAGGAACCTCGGTCGTGATGTTGTCCGAAAGCCGCGTAACTTTGTGGATTCTCCGCTCCAGCCCTGCAAAATCAATCTTCACCTCGACGGCGTGGGCCTCCGCCGCGGCGGCTCCACGCCCGCCTCGTGGGGACTGCTCGCGCTCCGCCGCCTCCGCCGCCAATTCGCTGTCAATGTCGCGGCTCATCGGGTCTTTTTCCTCTTCCGACAGCGACACGCTGTACAGAGCCGCGGCGTTTTCTCGCAGCGTCGCGGACCCGCCCTGCACGTAGCCGCCGAGGAAAATCAGTTTTTTTCCGTCCGGCGTCCAGCGTGGCGCCAGCGTGCTGAACAACAGATCGTCGTTCAGCCGGTGCTCCTCGCCTCCCTGCGCGGAAACGATGTAGACATGCGTGCGAAGATCGTGGTCCTGTTTCGCATACGCGAACCACTTGCCATCCGGCGACACATGAGCCCCCTGGATGTTCCCCGCGTCATTGCTTGTAATTTTTCTTGGCTGCCCGCTGCCCGTGTCCACGACGTAAAGCCCATGATCCGAACTCGTGAAATACACGCCTTTCGAATCCGGCATCCATCCCACGTTGAGTTTCTCGTTGTCCGTATCCGTAAGCTTCTTTGCGTTACTGCCCTCGGCATCCGCCACCCAAACGGAATCGCGTCCGCCTTCATCGCTCACATATGCGATCCATTTTCCATCCGGCGACCACGTTGGCTCCGTCTCGCGCGAATAACTGTGTGTCACTCGGCTCACGTCTCCATGCTCCGTCGCAATCGTGAAAATTTCTCCGTGAGCTGAAATCGCCGCGCGCTGGCTCGAAGGCGACAAGCCATAGCCGTCCGCCTCACTATTAATATTCAGCACTTCAAAATTGTTTTCCTTGCTGTCCGTGCCGATTTCGATTTTCACTTCGCTGGCTTTGCCCGTCGCCGTATCCAATTTCCACAGCCCGGCATTTTCTTCGAAGACGATCACTTTGCCGTCCTCCGAAATCGAAGGGAAAAACAGCGAACCGTCCTCAAAGTGTGTCAGTTGCACCGGCTTCCCGCCGCCTTCCGCCACCTTCCACAAATTGTTCACCGACCGCAGCACTTCGCGCGACCCGGCCTTCGCCGACACCTGGCGATCCGACACAAAATAAATCTCCCCGTTCCCATAGAGCGGCCACGTGTTGTTCGCCTTCGATTCGTCGGGAACGTCCTGGTCCAGAATCTTGCGGAAACTCTTCGCTTTCACGTCCTCAATCCACAAGTCCGCCGCGTAGCTCCCGCGATAGTGCTTCCGCCACCAGGTGGGCGCGTGCCGGTTGAACACAAACTTCGCTCCGTCCGCCGAATAGCTGCCCCAATAGCCCCAATCCCCATCGAGCGCCTCTTCCAACCCTCCCGTGACCGCCACGCGGTAAAGGCTCAATACTCCGGGATACACGCGCCCGCGCGACGAATTGAAAATCACATGCTTCGAATCGCGCGACCAGCCCACCACCGTATCGTTCGCGCTGTTGAACGTGAGCTGCTTCGGCTCGCCACCCTCTGCCGGGATCACATACACGTCGTAATTTCCATAACGATTCGACGAAAACGCGATCCATTTGCCATCCGGCGAAAATCGCGGGTACGCATCCCGCGCCACGTTCACCGTCAGCCGCCGCGGATTCGTTCCATCCTCATTCACCATCCAGATGCTTCCCGCGTAACTGAACGCAATCTTCCCGCCGTGATAGTCCGGATGCCTGGGAATGCGGATCACCTTGCCCCACGTCGCTGCCGCCATCACCACGCACAACGATAAAAGAACGCACGCGCGCAAAGTTCTCACGATTCCCTCCACTCGGTTTTTCGAAACAATGGGCATGACCCAGACAGTGTCAGACAAAGCCCCTCGGCACCCGTCCCCCACCCAGCACGTACACCCGACCTGCTCTTTGGGACGTGTTCCCCGTTCCGCAGGTTACCACGACCCCGCCCCGCGCAGCGGCCGCGCCCCGCGCTCACATCTTTTGGCCTCCGCCCGCCCACCTGACCGTACGTACAGGCAACTCTTACGACCTGCTCCCGGCTTTGCGCCTTGTGCGCTGCCTTCAGCGACCACAGACTTTTTATATGCCCGTTCTGGAACCACCGCCGCATCTGGAAGCAGCCCCGGAGCTGGAAGCCGTCCTCAATGTAGGCCCCTACCTTCCGTTTCGCCGCGTTCTGCTTTCTTCCGCGCAAATCAAGGAGCTAAGCACTCCCAAGCCCTGGCGCGCCATCCTCGACGCCGCTACTTGCTGGGCATGGATTCTCGCAGCCATCGGCCTCGTCGCCTATCACACCTCCTGGTGGACCGTCCTGCTGGCCATCCCTGTCATCGGCAATCGCTATTACGCGCTCTTCATCATTGCGCACGACGGCATGCATCGCCGCCTTTTTGCCACCATCAAGCGTAACGATTTTTGGACGGACCTCCTCGTTCTTGGCGCCATCGGGGCCATCACGCACATCAACAATCGCAACCACCTGACGCATCACCGCCATCTGGCCACACCGGAAGATCCGGACCGACACAAGCACGCTTGTTTCAACAAGGCAGGCCGTTTGGAGCTGATCGAATTTTTGTCGGGATTCGCCAGCGTTTGGAATTCCGCGAAAGCCGTTTTCTTCACCCGCGGCCGAAAAAATCTTCAGAAAGCCTCGTCGAATTCAGCCGCCAGCGGCTATACTCTCCGCGATTTTATGATTCTTGCAGGCTGGTTCGCGATTCTGGCTGGAGGACTCACCTGGCTCATCGGCTGGTGGGCTTATCCCGTTCTTTGGCTGCTTCCCGTGTATGCTTTCATGTTTCTTGGCGACAATTTCCGCGCCTTCTCGGAGCACTCTCACCCCGAAGGTGATCGTCCCGCCGACCGCCACCGCTTGATTACCTACACCAGCAATCCCTTCGAGCGTATGCTGGTGGCTCCGATGAACATGAACTTTCACACCGCGCATCACCTCTGGCCTTCAATTCCTTATTACAATCTGCCAACGGCGGACCGCCTGATCCGCCAGCATCCCGTCGCCGCTGAACTTGAGTGGCGCGGCTCTTATTTTGCCTACTTGCGGACTTACTGGTCCGCCTTGCCCATCGCCGAATGCAAGCAGCCGCGATGAGTGCCATTCCCGGCTCTTGGCAATCCACGCCAGTGCCGGAAGAATTCCTGCTTCGCGGCTCTCCCAACATCGCCACCGAAGATGTTCCAGCGTGCCCCGTATGCGGCGCCGCTGATTACTCGCAATTCGCCGTGGGCTTCGATTATGAATTGCGCACCTGCGCGAATCCCTGGCGTTTTGTGCAGTGCCGGGCCTGCCGCCATGTCTGGCTGAACCCACGGCCCGCCGTCGCCGAACTTGGCGTCGTCTATCCACCCACGTATTACGCCTACAACTACGGCGCGATCAATCCCATCGCCCGCAAGGCGAAGGAAATGCTTGACCAGCGCAAGCTAGCAAAAATCGTTCGTCATTGTCCGAAACCGCCGAAGAGCTACGTGGATGTCGGCTGCGGCGACGGCCGCTTCCTGCGCGTCATGGAGCAAATGGGCGTGCCGCGCTCAAGCCTTTACGGCCTCGAACTGGATAAGCGCGTGGTAGAGCGCCTGCGCGGCCAGGGCTACACCGGCGTCTTTTGCGAACGCGCCGAAGACGTCTCCAGTTTTCCCGAGGGCGGCCCCGATGGTGGTATTAACCTCATCACCATGTTCCACGTCATCGAGCACGTAAACAATCCGGCCACCGTCATCGCCCGCATCCGTCGCTGGCTTTCTCCCGGCGGCGTCTTCGCGCTGGAAACGCCCAACCTCGACAGTCTCGATGCCCGGCTCTTCCAGCGCACCTACTGGGGCGGCTACCACATCCCCCGCCACTGGAACCTTTTCACGCCTGCATCCATTTCTCGCTTGCTCACGGACAACGGTTTGGAAGTCCTGGCCACCGTCTTTCAAACCGGCCACTCCTTCTGGATGTACTCCTTGCACCACGCCGTCCGCTATCAGGGCAAATCGCGTCCTCGCGCCGGCGCCTGGTTTGACCCCATGAAAAGTCTCATCGGCCTCGCCGGTTTCACCGCCTTTGACTTGGCCCGCGGCGCCCTCGGCTCCAAAACTTCCGCCATGCTCCTGATCTGCCGCAAACCCTCTTAGCTTGCGAATGGACGCTATTCATCATCCGGGTCAGTAGGAGGACGCTTGTCGTTGATGAAGTAGGCGGCCTTGAGCACCGCGGGGATTGCGCGGAAGGTCACGGGCGTATGGGTAAGGTTGAAACAATCGGAAAGGTCGTCGGCTGGAGTGTCCGCGTAGCCGAGTGAGGGCAGGCTGTAAGTGGTCTCGATGAATTTGAGGATGCTGCCAAAATCGTGTGTGGTGTGAGAAATGTAAGCGGTCTTGGCGTACGGTGAAACGACAATCAGGGGAACACGGAAGCCGTAAACATATCCCGATCCCCAACTGACGCCGTCGTTGATGACCTTGGGCGCGACGTGATCGTACCAGCCTCCCCAATCGTCCCAGGTGATGATGATGGCCGTGTTCGCCCAATACGGGCTATTGCCAATCGCGTTCACAATCGCGGCTACCCAGGAGGGTCCGCTGCCATCATTCGACAGGGCGTGGTCGGAACTTTGGCCATTGGGAATGACCCAGCTCACTTGCGCGAGCTGGCCGTTGGCGATGTCCACCAACACCTGCGATTGCGGGATTTTCACGTTGTTGGTCCAATCCGGGCCGGTGCAGGTGAGCGTCCCGTTGACGGTCTGCTGCTGGCACATGTGCTGAATGGCGTCGGGCCCGGTCCAGATCGAGCCGGCCGAAGGAGCGTAGTACCGCCAGCTCACGCCCTTGGTGTTGAGGAGGTCGGTCAGCGTGGGATGGTCAAAGCAAGGATACTGCGGCGCTGGGACGGTTTCGCTTCCGTTGGGATCGATCATCTTCACCCGATTCGTCAGTGCAGCAATGCATCCGGCCGGGCTCAAGGCGGGATTTTCGGAGGCGAAAAGATTGCTGCCGGTGGTTGGAGCCGAAGTACCGGAAATGATGAACTGGTGAGCGGGAAAGCTTGGACCTTCGTTGGTCTGAAACATGCGATCGCCGAACGTGTACTGCTCGGCCAGCGCGAAGTAGGGCTGAACGTCGGCTGGCTTGACGTACATGTATTGCGGGTTGGGATGAGCGTTTGGAGGGCAATTGGCGGCCGGAGAGCAGGGGATGAGGTTCGCCCCGTCCATCTTGCCGCCGTCGTACATGGAAACGAAAGCGCCATTGGCGTGGCTGAGATCGTAGTTTTGGGGATTGGCGCCGGTGGTGCCCAGGTCAATGGGGCTAAGCGGAATGGTCTGGCCCGTGGAATTCAAGCCGCTGCTGACGATGTCCGCGCCCCGGCTTATCAGAACGGGATCCTGAAATAAATTGTCAGGGGTACGGTTCTCTTGAAAGATGACCACGACGTGCTGGAACACCGCCGCCGTTGTCAGGGCCAGGGCCTGCGGGCCATTGCTGGGAGCCAAACTCTTGGCGTCGCTTCCGGTTAAGGTGATGGCGTAGTTGCCGCCGGGCGTGCCGCTCGAAGTAGATACCGTCAGCGTGGAAGTACCCGGCGTAGTGCCGGTGATCGTCACCGCAGGCCCGCTGAATGAGCACGTGGGAGCCGGCGTGCCGCCGCTGATCATGCTGCACGAAAGGTTGACGCTGCCTGTATAGCCATTTGCCGGCGTCACCGTGATAGAGGAAGTGGACGTGTTTCCGGCGGTGACGGACGCTGGGTTCAGCGGCGTGGCGCTGAGCGTGTAGCTCGGCTGGCCCGGCCCTGTTGATGAGCCTGAGTTGCAACCGCTTAGGCCCAGCAGGAGCACGCTCAGGCTGAGGAATGCACCAAAGGCGAATAAGAGACGAAGAGGATTCATCGAGGGATCTCCTTGCGACTGCCGGATTGTCCTTTGCCGAATATCAACACGGCTGGCGATGAATTGACTCGCACAAAATACACTTTTCTGGAGTCGCAGGGGCAAGGGCTACTTGGTGCAATGCTGGTTCAGGAATCCGAAAACGTCTGCAGCCCAGACGTCGGATCCAAAGTAGCCAAAGCTGTGGCCGTCACGAGGGGAGTCGCCGTAGGCGGGATAAATCTTCAGTTTGTACGTCTTGCTCACCTTGTCCATCTCTGCTGAGAGTGTCTTGCTCGGTGACAGGTCAAAATCGTTAGCGGCCTGAAAAAAGAAGATTGGTGCTTTCGCATTTCGCACTGCGCGAGTCATGAGCGACTGTAACTCCGGAGCCTCAGCCCAACTCTGGGCTCCACCCGCTGAATCGATTCCCGCACAATATCCTCCTCGTTCTACTCCCAGCACAGTTTCGATGCCGCCAAACGAGTTTCCCGCCACTGCGATCCGATTCGGTTGAACGAAACTCTGTTTTCGCAACCACGCTAGGGCCGCAAACTGATCGTTCAAATGATCCGTCTCCAATAACCGCACCATCGTTGCGGCAGCCGCAGAGACGCCTCCGGCTTTCTCCGCAGCCGCGATCTGGTCGCCAATATACGGACCTGCGGAGGCACTCAATCCCTGCCCCCGCCGGTACGGTCCAAAGAATACCCATCCATGGCTGGCGAACACGGGACCGAGCGCGGCGAATGCCTGCTCGCTCATCATGCCCGGCGCACTTCCGTGGTTATAAATAACTGCGGGAAAGGGTCCAGTTCCTTCGGGCTTATAGAGCACTCCGTGCAGAGTGATCTCTCCACTTGGAAATGTGACGGTTTCTGCCACCGCCAAAACTGAGGATAAAAGCAGTAGTGCCAACAGGACGGAAAAATAAGGTTTAGTCATTTTTGTATCAACCTGGCTCAAACCATCATTCATCGGTGCTTTGTGAAGTTAGAGCTGATACTTATGCTCGCCGAGACCGACCACATACGCAAGCGCGGACATCAAAGTTCCCCATAAGGCGGGTGGATTAACCCTAGGAGGATATGATAGGCCTTTCGGCCAATGGTAGGTTTGCCGCGCGGATCGACGGGATCGATTGAGGGCGAGATGGGAGTTCGAACGCGGGAAAGAAAATGCGGCGTGGTCCCAGTAGCTGTTTCGAGCTGTCGCGTTCCGCGATGCGGCAGCAAAGTTACCTATGTTAGTATCAGCACCCTCTGGCTAGTCTTCCAGATTCATTTAGGATGAATTCATGAACCGTCGTGCGGGGCTAATTTCCGTTGCTATTATGGGAATCGGGCTGCTCTTTGCGACCACTGCAGTTGCGCAGAAACTCGAGTTTCTTTGGAAAAAGGATTTTCCAAAAAGTGTTTCTTGGTATGTGCGAACGTCGGCAGGAATTCTTCTGGTCAAGTCGGGCCGGAGCTTGGCCGCGTTGGATGAAAAGGACGGGCGAGAATTGTGGGAGCTTGCGGATGCGCGTACCGGCAGCACGTCCCTCGCGGATATGCCTGGAGCGCTCGATCGAGGACTAAACATGCTGGAAGTACCCGGAATGGGGGTACTGCTGTTAAACAGAATGAATTTGCCAGGCAATTCCGAGCGCCTGGTTGCGCTGAACTTGGTGACGGGAGAGCGGCTATGGGATGCCCCTCCGGTGGATCAAATGATGACAGCAATCCCCTTATATGAGAGCGGGCAGATTGTTGTGGTGTCCAGGAGACTTCAGAAAAAAGCCCTTGCAGCGGAAGCAGTCGGGTCTGCTTTTGTTGTCGAGTTTTGGCCGGTGATGATGGCGGCTCTTCCCCATCCCTACCGACTCGAACTGGAGCGATTGGATCTCGCGACGGGGAAAGTCCAGTGGAATGAAGAATACCCGCGAACGTTCGCTCCCGGTGCGACGAGCGTGAGCGCATTTGGCAATCATCTCTTCGTTTATTTCAGCAACCGTTTCCTGGGTTGCATCGACCTGGAAACAGGAAACGTGCTGTGGGAAGAGGGCACGAAACATTTCGGGTCCGCGAGTCTTCCGTTGCCACTGCAAATGGCAAATGGGCGGCTGATCTATGCTTCCAAGAAAGTGCAGGCAGTGGATCCTGAAACAGGAAAAGAAGCGTGGACACTCGAAAATCTTGGAAAAGTCACAGGGATTTTCGTACATGATGGATTGGCCGTGGCGATTGGGGAGAAGAGGATTGCGGCGGTGGACACGGCGAGCGGAGCCGAGCGCTGGCGCAAGAAGACTGATGGGCATACGACAAATCTTCTCTGGGAGAAAGGCTCGGATACGCTTTTGTATACGGATTGGAAGGGCCTGCATCGCGTAGAACGGATCACTGGGAAATCGCTGCTGGACGCCCGACTGCAAGTCGATGCCCAGCCTCACTACCTGCGGATGGCCAGTCCGGCGTCTGTAGTGGCGATTGGATATAACGAGACTTATTGCTACAACACGGAAACCGGGAAAAAGCTCTTCACGGAAGCCGAGCTGAAGGCATTATTCCGAGCTGATACATTTCTGGATAATTGGCCGCTGCCCGAAGAAGGACAGGGGCTGGTGCGAATGGCTCCGATGCCAGCGGGAGATGAGGAGTGGGAAAGCATTCGACGGCGGACGCTACTCTCCGCTGCTACGCTACACAACCTGGAACAGAGTGCTACCCAGCCGGATGGGTTGTTGGACGTCTATCAAACGGGGACAGAAGAAGGGCCGCAAAAGATCTGGTGGGTGGATGGGCAGACGAATCGCCAAATGGTCATTCGCCCCGCCGCAAAACAGCATGACGTAAGCAGACCGCTGGGGAATGTGTTTGCCGTGGATGGGAAAACGCTGTGGGCCGCGAGTATCGAGGTGAATTAGAATAAGCGCGTATGTCAGGACTTGGCCGTGTCAGTTCGTTCTTCGCTACTCGTGCAGCACCACACTCAAGAGAGAAGTATTGATCTGCAGCCCGCCGTTGTATTTGATGAAACCGAGCTTCCTGAACTTGTTCATGAAAAAATTGACCCGTGAGCGCGTCGTCCCGATCATCTCCGCCAGCGTTTCTTGCGACATCTTGGGGAGCACTCCGTGCGGTTGGTCTTCTTTGCCGTAACGGGCAAGCAATAGAAGGGTGCGAGCGAGCCGCTTCTCGCTGGAGTTGAAAAGCTGATCGACCAAGTCCTCTTCGATTCGAATATTCCGCGCCAGCATGAACTTTATGAACCGGTCGGAGAGGTCATGCTCCTCGTGAAGCACCTTGAACATCTCCTTCTTCTCGATGACCAGCACAGTGCTAGGCATCATCGCGGTAGCCGTTCCCATGCGAACCGGCTGACCTGCCAAGCATCCCTCGCCAAAGAAGTCGCCCGGTCCCAGAATCGCAACGACCGCCTCTTTGCCGGATTCATTAACGACGGTAAGTTTCACGCCGCCGCTCTGTACGTACAGCACGCCCATGGCGGAATCACCTTGAGCGTAGACGACCTTCCCGCTTTTAAACTCTGTGACTCTTCTCGCCACACCGGCCGAATCGAGAAAAGCTTGCGCATCGAAAACGGGCGCCTTCACTTTTCTGAGTTTTTTGGCCATCGCAGCCATGTGAGTCCCCAAACCTAACCTACTCGTGAAGGAGTACTACTGTCTGTAGGGTACCTAACACTATCGGTATCTGCAATGCTCCACGGCTACTTCTTTGAAAGCTCGCCTTTGAAACGGCTTTCAACATCTTCACGGCTAAGCGGATTTCCAGCCTTCGTCAATACGACCGAATAGACGATCTCATTCCCTGCGATCTGCGCGGTGATAAATGCCCCGTCTTCCGGCAGTTCTTGGTAGATGAATTTCACCTTCCTGCCGTCTTCAAGTTTCTTGATCCATTCTTCGTCCGGCATGTTCGAAGCTCCTCTCGCGAGTTCAGTCTACCTTGTGAGCAATCGTGGATGGGCCGGGAGCTGGCTTGTGATAAGCTTTGAATTCATCCGGACCCGATATCCGTACCATTCGTGCCGAAGTGTCTGAGGTAATCCTCATGCCGGCTCATACTCGGTGGCGTCGCTCCTATAAAAACGCCTTGCACGTGTGCGGTAACAAGACCGACCAGAGACGCAAAGCTGATCTTGCGATTTGCGCTTGCGTTCAGCGTCTGTGGGAGATTACTCCAAAAGATACTTCAGAGCGCGGAGAAATCAACACGGCACTCAGCGATCTGAGACTTCTCATGATTCTATATGAAAGATATCGTTGAGTCGGCTGGGCCGTCCAAAGTCCGGATCAGTCGGATTACCGGACAAGCTCCTCGGATGGCCTGAGCGTAGTCTTGCATTTCGTAGGTGGGGAAGCGTGACGAACTCGATGTCAGTCACGCTTCTTCGGGGTGGGATGCATCTGATACTAGCGAATCCTCCCGGCGTTAGCTACAAGAGCGCGCCCAGAAGATTCAGGGAGACAAGAAGCACGATGCAAGGGATGCTCTCACAGAGTCATTGCGTCGCGCAGTTCAATACCGCACATAAACTTCCTGGCAGTGGCCGCTTGGTCCTGGCAAATCGGAAATTGGACAAGCCGGGTATTGGCGTTTGTGCGTCCCAGGCCAGGCAGTGTTCAGATTTGTATAGATTCTCGACTGCGTTCTATTGCATTCTCTCCAGATGAAGAAGAGCGAACTCACGCCCAAACAAATCTCCTCCGTCCCTTGTCCTACTTGTGGTGTCTCTTCCGGGGAGCGCTGTGTCCTGCATTCCGGTCTTCCTCGCTCAGAATCACACGTAGACCGTAAGTTTGCCGCCATTGAGGCCATCGAGAAGAAAACAGGCTAACTCCCGATAAGTCGTTAATCAGGCATGTGGCTTGCCGATTGGCTGAGCAAAGGTGGGCCTGTGGGTAACCGTGGACAATTAAGTCGCGACGAATGCCTAGGATTGTACTTGACAACTACTGGTTAAGTAGCGCAGGCTACTTGCATACCCCTCAGTGGCAGAACCGCAATCTGAGTCGACCTGAGTTATCTGAAATTGCCTTCAGACAGCCCTAAACCTTCAATGGAGGCTTATATGAGAACTATGAATCGTTTGGAACAACCGTTCCGCGGGGCTTCCACCCTGCAGGAACAAATCAATCGCATCTTTGGGGATGGACTAGGACGGACCGGCGAGGAGTCGAACTTGACCCCTTGGGCTCCGGCCGTCGACATCTACGAAACCGAGAATGAACTGGTCGTTAAGGCCGACCTGCCGGACGTGAATCCCCAGGACCTGGACATCCGCGTGGAGAACAACATCCTCACCATTCGCGGCGAACGCAAGTTTGAGGCCAAGGTGCACGACGACAACTATCTGCGCATCGAGCGCACCTATGGTTCCTTCAGCCGGAGCTTCTCGCTGGCCAACTCCGTAAACTCCGATGCCATCAAGGCTGACTATCACGATGGCGTGCTGACGCTAAGCATCCCGAAGACCGAGGAAGCAAAGCCGAAACAGATCAAGGTGAATGTCGGAACACCAGCCGTGAGTCAAGGCGCACCGCAACAAAGGACTCTAGCGGCCGCCCCAGGCGCTCGCTAAAGAGACCCGTACTGAACCCGAAGTAGCGAGGGGCTGGCGATATCGCCAGCCCCTTTTTCGTTTTCGTAGCGGCGGCCTTTTGTGAGAACTCTACGGCCCGCGCACCCGGCACTTGCCGCCCACTCGACAATCAATGTTGACTCAATTTGGCGAAACAGGGTTGCGTTCGATTTCTTCAAACAAACGGCTGATTTTGCGCACGAGCAGCCGCCTACGCGCAAGGCTCTTTATTGTCTTGAGCCTTACGAGCGTTTCCTCAAGCTCTCGCAGTAGCTCGACTAATTCGTTTAATTCTTTCTCAGCCATACAGAACACAATTACGACAATCCATTAAGCTGTGTACTTCTTTGAAAGCTCGTCCTCGAAATGGCTTTCAACACCTTCACGACTTAGCGGGTTTCTCACTTTGGCCAATACGACCGAATAGACGACCTCATTCCCTGCAAGCTGCGCGGTGAGAAACGCTCCGTCTTCCGGCAGTTCTTGGTAGATAAATTTCACCATCCTGCCGTCTTCAAGTGTTTTGATCCACTCTTCGTCTCGCATGTTCGTAGCTTGCACCTACAATGTCCTTCATGACCGCCGCGACTTATTCCGTCTTTGGACTCGTCGTTCTTCGGCGCTTGACACAAACGTGGGCAGCAAACTCTTTGTCACGCTGGGCTTCGTAGTTCTGCTTCATTGCATCCAGTGATTCGTGACGGGGCGAACCGGAAGGCGTAAACACCCAGTTACACTCCGAGCAACCGAAGCGCTGAAAGTTCTGCTTCTCAATCCATACCAGCTTGCGTGGCATGGCCGCAGTATACGCCCCTAACCATGTGTAAAACAGAACAGTGTTTAGAGCCTGAAACATGCTAAAAAAGCGGCTAAACGCGCCCTATGCCCCAAGAACTGGACGCTTTGAGTGTCCAAGATTAGACACTGGGTCTGAAACCCTGCCGAACGATACGTCCTACAGCCGCCACCGGTTCGGCAAAGGCTCTCGCAATGTTGCCATCGGAAGAGGGGAGCAGAGTGAGCTATAAACTGTCTCGCTTGGCACAAGCCATATGCATAGGCTTCGTTAGAGTCTGACTCTGAGAGATTGTTGAAAATATCAGCGGACACAGAAATCGCAGCTTTCCAGCGCGCTCGGGAATTTGCTGCTGGCCAAGACGCATCGGGCCTGTTTTTGCGCCCACGTTACGCCCGCTTTTCAGTTCGGTCGAGAAGCAAGCAGATCGGTGAAGATCGAGTCTTTCAAAACGCCACTCAGCGAAGAATTGTGAACTCGCAATCTCTCCCCGTACTCGATGTATCCGAGCTTTTTGAACTTATTCATAAAGTGACACACGCGGCTGCGGGTTGAGCCAATCAATCCCCCGAGTGTCTCTTGAGTGATCTTCGGGATGACCGCAGTTGGCTTGCGTATCTTGTCATAGCGGGCGATCAGCAATAGCGCGCGAGCCAGCCGTTCCTCACAGGAGCATAAATGTTGGTCGATCAGGTCCTGCTCAATCCGGATATTCCGTCCAAGCAAGCAGCCGATGAAATGGTCTGAGAACTCGTGGCCATTGTGGAGAGCGCGCATCATCTCCTTCTTTTCGATGACCAGGATCCTACACCGTGTAAGTGCCATAGCGGTCGCCGTGAGGTGCGCTTGACCCGTCATGCATCCCGCACCCAGGTAGTCTCCACGATGGAGAATCGCGAGGACCGTCTCCTTATCCCGCTTCGACTTAACCGTGACTTTCACTTGCCCTTTCTCGATATAGAAGACTTCCTTGCCAGCGTCGCCCTGTGAGCAGATGGCCTGCCCCTCACGAAACAGGGCGATAACGCTTTTCGCGCCCATTTTTGTTAGAAATACCACTGGTTGAAAAGACCTATGGTGCTGACGAGTCACGGCGGCCTCAAAGACGCTGCTTTCGATCTTGGTGCAGTGCCGATTTCACGGACAGATGAATAGCAGACTTCGGATGAAATTTATGTGCGATTGTGGACAGTTTTCTGTTTCGTATTCGCAGACTACCACCAGTAATCGGCCCTGGCTGTGAGGGGCTACCCCATCACTCCTGGTTAGCGTTAATCAGGCATGCGTCGCTGGCCGCAGCGCGAGTGTGCATAATTGAACGGTTTGGAAAATGGGATGATTCTAAGATGAAGGGGTCGGCGAGGACTGGAATACTATGCCGAATGACTCGCACCAAAGAGCTGCCGAGTTCCACGAACTCGCTGCCCACGCGCACCGAGCTGCCGCCGCGCACCACGGTAAAGAAGATCACCTAACAGGACATGAGGTTTCCAAACAAGCGTTGGAACATGCGTGTAAAGCCATGCAGTGGTCGGAAGATGCTCATCGGAAGTCCCAGAAAGCAGCGGGCAAGCCATAGGGTGGCTAACTCCCGGTAAGTCGCCAAACCGGACAAGTTCCGTACCAGGACTGCATACGTAAGATTCCTCCGATTCGCCTACTCAAACGGCCGTCCAAAATACGTCAGCCGGGTTCCCCACGTTTGCGGTTTTGATTCTGCATACGTGGGAAATTGCTC
>Ga0210410_10000708_pt1 | contig 34403 bp, 32 predicted proteins | sample IncBWC4MmetaG_FD_161058 | JGI IMG/M metagenome (GOLD analysis project Ga0210410, IMG submission 161058) | Forest soil microbial communities from Barre Woods Harvard Forest LTER site, Petersham, Massachusetts, United States - Inc-BW-C-4-M | ecosystem: Environmental > Terrestrial > Soil >...
AGCGCAGAACGCACCGCAGCCCTTGACGGCTGGCTCTGGCACTACAACCATCACCGCCCACACCAAGCCCTCGGCCGACGAGCACCCATCACCCGCCTGAACAACCTGCTCGGGACTTACACCTAGCGCCCGCGACGCCCCCGGCGAGCTATCGATCACTATTTGACAGAGATCTCAAGTAGAGATAGATTCGCGTCTGGCTGCCCCGGCCGATCTCGGCGATCGACGGGCCGGCTCCGCTGAGGAGAGAGACAGCGGCCAACGATCTCGCCGGATCGGCCCGGTGAGCTGAGGAGGAGGCTCGATATGCCGTCACGTCCCGTCGCACGGCGAGGTTGGCTCGCCGTGCTCGGACTGGTGCTGGGGGCGCTGTCCGTGCTGCTGGCGCCCGTCGGCGCGTCCGCGCACGGCCATGCGCACCAGGCACAGGCCACGCAGCTGTACGTCGCAACCTGGGGCCAGGACTCCTGGCCGGGGACGAAGAACCTGCCGTTCCGCACAGTGGCGCGCGCACAGCAGCGCGTTCGCGCGCTCACCGCGGGGATGCACGCCGACGTCGTCGTGAACCTGCGCGGCGGCACGCACACGCTGAGCGCTCCCTTGCAGCTCTCGGCCGCCGACTCCGGCCGCAACGGCCATCGCGTCGTCTACCAAGCCTACGGGTACGGGACGCACCACGAGGAGGACGCCGTCGTGAGCGGCGGCCAGGAGATCTCCGGCTGGACGCTCGTCGACCGCGCCAAGAACATCTGGCGCGCGCCGGCCGGCGACCTCGAGACGCGCCAGCTCTACGTCGACGGCCGGCGCGCCACGCGTGCGACGCTCGCGGGCGGAATTCCCGGCAACGTCACGGCGACCGCGGACGGGTACACGACGGACAGCACCGCGCCGCAGTCCTGGCAGAAGCCGCAGGACATGGAGCTGGTCTACCTCGGCTACGACTGGGCCGAGGCTCGCTGCGGCATCGCTTCGATCACGGGCGACGCGCACTCCACGACGATCACGATGGACGAGCCCTGCTACCACTGGGCGAGCGACCTCTACTCGACGTCGTTCACCGGGACGCTCGAACCGCTGCGTCTCCCGGAGGCCGCCGACAACAGCCCCAGCTTCCTGACGCAGCCGGGCAACTTCTACCTCGATCGCTCCCACCCGGGACACCACGACCTCTACTACATCCCCCGCGCCGGCGAGGACCTCCGCCACGCGCAGGTCGTGGCGCCGGTGCTCGAGTCGCTCGTGCAGGGCGACGGGGTGCACGACGTCGCGCTCCGCGGCCTGACGTTCTCCTACGCCACCTGGCTGAAGCCGAACGAGCCCTCCGGCTTCCTGCAGTTCTACGGGAGCGTGTACGAGAACGGCCAGCCGCCGGACTACGACTTCGGCCTCAGCGACCAGGCGCGCAACGTACCGGGCAACGTCGCCTTCCACGGCTCCGATCACGTCCAGATCCTGGACAGCCGCTTCGAGCACCTCGGCGCGCAGGCGGTGGAGTTCTCGCAGAGCAGCTCCGACTACCTCGTGAAGGGCAACATCGTCTCCGACATCTCCAACGGCGGCATCACGATGGGCGTGCTCCAGCCGGAGACGACCGGCGTCAACGAGCACAACGTGATCGAGGACAACTGGGTCCACGACGTCGGCGTCGACTATCCGGGCGGCGTCGGGATCTTCCTGCAGATGACGCAGGACGCGACCGTCGCGCACAACCAGGTCAACGACACGTCGTACACGGGCATCTCGTTCGCCGGCAACTACCTCGGCGACACGACGACGCACGGGTCGAAGATCCTCGACAACAACGTGTTCAACACGTTGAAGGTCCTGATCGACGGCGGCGGCATCTACAGCTCGGGTCCGCAGGGCTCGTCGTTCGAGACCGGCGCGCTCGTGCAGGGCAACGTCATCCACGACACGATCAAGGCGCGCAACATCGGGCTCTACACCGACCAGGCGAACGACTGGATCCGGCTGCAGGACAACGTCGTCTATCGCAGCGAGCACGCGACGGGTGGCTGCTCCTACCCGCCGATCACCGACCTCCTGTTCCAGGGCAACTTCTGGGACGACGACCAGACGTACTGGGCGTGCGGGCCGGTCGATCGGATCACGTTCACCGGCAACACGCTGCTCCCGCGCGAGGGCTTCGAGGCGGCGTGCGCCGCCAACGCGGCCTGCGCGGCCATCGTGGCGAACGCCGGGCTGGAGCCGGCCTACCGGCACCTGCTGCAGGAGGGCTAGGCAGGGCTTCGCGCGGGGCACCCCCGCGCGACGGAAGCGAACTCGGGAGGGTCGCCGCAAGGCGGCCCTCCCGCTTGTCTGTCATATCGGACTCAACAGTGGAAGGTCGATTGCGGAACGTCCTGAAGGCACGCGGTGCGGTCGCGGAAGTCTGTTCAAAACCCGCCCCCGCTATGAACCCGCGCCCATCACAGCCGAATCTCGATGCGGGGTGTCATTGGCGGGTTCGACCCCCGTCGCTTCCGCTCAGAGGTCTTGGAGGCGGTCGAGTTGGGCGAGCAGGTCGCGCCGTCGCTGTGGCTGGGCGCCGGCCTGCTCGCGGGTGGCCGCCTTGACCGCGTCGATGACCATGCCGCGCAGGTCGCTGTTGGGTCGGAAGTCGCGCAGCCACTCCACGAGCTGGCCCTCGAGTGGCTCGGCCGGCACGATCGTCTGGCAAGCGATGCAATGAAGAACTCGATCTGTATGCGGCTGGGCTTGCCTCTGCTGCGGCTGGGGGCGAGGGTCGCGCGCCAGAGAGGACCACGCGAGTCGATTGTGGCGTGGCTTGTTGAGGTGTGGTTCGCCCACCGAGGGTTCCTGGCCGGCGGGGCGCCGGCTGATGAGCCGTTCATCCCGTTCTCCGTGATCGGGCGGGACTCGAACAATCGAGTGGTCTCGCCTCTGGCACTCGATGGCGATGCCCGGGCGAGATGCCAGCAGTACCACCGCCTCCGGAGACTGCGATATGGCGCCGCGCAACGCCGCGTCCACTTCACGGATGACGGCATCGAGATCTACGCGGTGCTGGCCCTCGCCGGGGAGCGCTGGGTAGCGGGGCATGCGACGGTCGATCATCTGGAGTGGCACGGGGCGCACGTAGACCGCGGCTTCCTCTCGCTCCTGCTTGCCGACGGGCTTGCGCTGACGGATGCGATCGAACGACTTGAACGCCATCTCGCTGCTCGTGATCCGCGGACCGACTCGCTTGCCATGAGTGCTAACCAGTACGCAGCTTTGAAGGGCCGGACAGCCGACTGGCAAGTCTTCGGCGTGGTCGGAAACGGCAAGTGGCAAAGCCTCGTCCGGATGTCGGCGTCTTCAGCGATCGAGGACGAGGCTGCATGGCGCGCGCGGGTCGTGAAGATCGCGCATGTGATGGCGATGCGCGACGCGATCGAGGACGTGACCGGCGTGACCTTCCCCGAGTTGTTCAGCGACGTCCTCGACTCCTGATCCCGTTCGTCCGCCTCGCCACGACCTATGGTGCTGAGCGATGCAGGTCGACGCTGACATACAGGCATATGCGCTGGGCTCGCTCACGGCGGGCTACTTCGCACGGGCCGATCGAACCGTCGCAGCGCTAGCGGTCGTATGCGCGGCCGCGCGGCAGCACGCGCACGACCGTGATGAATGAGCTGGCGCCCGTCGCGCTCGAAGCGGACACGCCAGTCGCCGACGCGGAGGCGATATTCGGTGGAGCCCTGAAGGCGCTTGATGTCGCCGGTCAGCTCGGCACTGTGGCCGAGTTTCGCGATCGCCGCGAGAATCCGCTTGCGGGTCGGCGGGTCGATGCGCCGGAGGTCTTCACGGGCGCGGTCGTCGACGACGACGCGCCAGTGCCGCTCGGTCACTGACCGTCGAACTCGGCGAGGACGTCGTCGAGTGGGACCGGCTTGATGCCGCGCTCGCGATCGGCGTGTGCCTCGGCGAGGGCCTGGCGCTCCTCGTCGGTCTCGGGCTCGTCGTCGAGCGGCGCATGGTCGAGCATCCACGCAACGGGATCGCCGGACGCATCGGCGAGCGTGCGCAGGGCGGCGCGCGCCTCCTCGTCGGTCATCGCCTCGACGGCGTGGTGCGATCGCTCCTTGACGGTCACGGCGTCAAGGTAGCGCGGTCGACGGCGCGCGTCATCCCGTGCAAGGGCTGAGCCTGTGGCGGATCGCGGTATGGACCGAGTGTTGCGCGTCGCTGCGAATCAGGACAACTTCGACGCCAACCGCGACCTTGCGCCAGTCGCGATCGGCGGTATGCGCGGCGACGCCGAGGCGTCGAGCCAGCGCCAGGCAGGCGCGATCGGCAAGCGACAAGCCGGCTCTGCGCGTCGGCTGCCACAACTCGGCCACCGTTTCAGCGTCCTCGGCGGAGAAGGCCTCGACGCTGATCCCGAGTGCCTCGACGCTCTCGCGCTTCCCGGCCGCCTCGCGTCGCGCCTCGGCACGGCGCTCGGCGATCAGCTCATCGACTGCACTCCGTCCCTTCGGGCGCGCACCGCGCACCTCGCTCCGCAGTCGCTCCAAGATCTCCCCACGCGGCTCCAGCACCGGAACTTGTCGTGGCAACCGTCAGCGCAGTGCCGGTCTTGGGACCCCGATCCGGGGTGCCACCCCAGGGTTCGATCCCGTCGCTCCCGCTCTTCACACCCCGGATCGTCGGTCGGGTTTGCGGATTGTCGGGGAGGGCGATGCGGGATCGCCGCCCACGAGTGCTCAGAGCTCGCTCAGCACGAGCACGTCGGTTGGTTGTCTGCCCCAGGCATGGTCGGCCTGCTGGGATTGCTGCTTGATCCCGGCGATGCCGGCCCTGAGAGCGTCCATCGACTCCCAGTGCGACACGCCCACGAGTCGCGCGCCGTCGGCCTCGCGGTAGCCGGCGATCGGGCCGATCAGGCCCGGGAGGTTCGCGGAGGCTTGTCCTGCCTGGCGCATGATCTCGAGCCATTCGTCGCGGTGCTCGGGCCGGGGGTGATGGATGGCGATCGCCACGGGCATGTGTGTGCGTCTCCCTTCGTTGGTGGGTGAGGGTGCGGCTATTGAGCGGTGGCTCCCACGCGAGCAGCTACGCCGGAGCGCCCGCGGCGATCCAGCGCTCGAGGACGTCGACGCGCTCGGGCGGCCAGGCGCCGTCGCACGGCATCGTCCCGGCCCGCAGGCGCTCGAGGATCGCCTCGCCGTGGACGCTGACGTCGTCGTGGGACCAGAGATCGAACGCGAAGCGCATGGAGTCGCGGTCGCGAGCGCGGAACAGCGGCTTGACGTGGACCGCATAGGACAGCGGCTCGTCGGGACCCGGGAGCTCGGGCGTCGGCTCCTCGACGACCGCCTCCGCGGTGGCCTTGGCGCGCGACCACGGGTAGGCGTCGCAGACCCACCACCAGCGCGGGACCGGCATGTGCGGCGGCGGGTGGACGCCGGGCTGGGAGTTCTCCAGCGCGAGCCGCGACCCCCACTCCAGGTAGGCGATGAACGCGGCGCGGAACTCGGCGTCGGAAGGCAGGCCGACCTCGTCGGCGCTGAGCGCCAGCAGCACCACCCAGCGCGCGCGCTGTTCGCGCGTGAGCGCCTTGTCGAGGTGCTGGCTGATCATGCGGTCGTACTCGCCGTAGCGCTCGCTGTAGGCGGGCGGGCCGCCGAACACCTGGCCGAGCCAGGCGGCGACGCGCTCGGGATGGTCGGGCGACATCTGCGAGAAGAGGTCCGACAGGAGCGGGTCCTGCGGGACGTGGGTCTCGTAGAAACGCCGTGTCAGACGCAGCAGCGCCGGGAATCCGCCGGCCCACTGGAACAGCGTCGCCTCGTCGACCGCCGACGGATCGTGGAAGTCCGCGTACCAGTGCATGCCGCTGCAGAACGGCTTGTTCTGCGACTTGCCGCAGCGGCACAGGCTGCAGTGCTCGAGTGAGGCGCCCGCGTTGCGCGGCTCGGGCCGGCCGTCACCGTCGAGCAGCTCGATCGATCCCGTCACGCGGTACGGGCCGTCGTGCGACACCTCGATCGCCGCCTCGCGCGCGGAGTCCGACGCGCCGACCGGGTCGTCGCCGGCGATCGTCGCGCTCAGCGCCCCCGACGGGCAGTCGCGGGCGGCGCGCAGGATCTCGTCGACGCGCCCGCCGGCGGGGGCGACGAACGGCTCGCCAGCGGTGCGGAACGCGGTCGGCAGGCGATCGCTGCACAGGCCGGAGTGCGCGCACGTCCCCCGGTTGTCGCCGATCGTGACGTGGAGCCCGTGGTAGCGATCGAGGCGGTCGGGCACGCGGTCGTCGGCCTTGGCGGCGTGGAACCCGATCTGGGCGTGCGAGCCGTCGCACCACGGCTTGAGCTGCGAGGCGCCGCAGCGACACAGCGCCGCCTGCGGCGGCGGGTCCAGCGAGACGCCGAGCCAGTCGGTCACGGTGGTGACGTTGGTGACCAGGTACGGGCCGTCGGGGGCCGACTGGATCGTCGGCGGCAACCCCGCGAGCAGCGCGCCGAGCTCGGTCCGGCGGGCCTCGAGGCGCTCGACGTCGCCGGCGACCGCCTGGCAGGCGAGATCTTGCAGCGCGGCCGTGGCCTCTTGCAGCGACGGGGCCCCCGCCGCGCGAACGCGCAGCCGCGTGGCGTCGACGGCGAGCTGGTGCAGTGCCTGTGCGAGGTCCGCCTCGCCGGCCGGCGGAGGAGGCTCGACGCGGTCGGGCGCGCCTCCGAGCGCGGCGGTCAGCGGGCGCACGACCGACGCATCCAGCCGGCCGGCGGCGCGCGCGAGCGTCGCACGAGTTGCCTCGTCCTGCGTCGAGGCCGCCAGCGCCTCGCATTGGAGGCCGAGCGCGTCAGCACGCCCCGCCAGCTCGCGCGCATCGGCCGCGACGCCCGCGATGCCGCTCATCCCCGCTCCCCTCGTGGACGGTCGACTGCCATGTGGTGACCGCTCGCGTCTCGCTTAACGTTCTGGGGCTGCACAGTTATGTCCCTGCTCCTCTCAAGCTCGTTGAGGGCTGCCGAGGCTAATCTGCGGCGCTCGCAGCAACAAGCGCTGGTTGTTGTAGATCGACAAGCGAGCGTTGTCGCCGGGACTGCAGTCGCGGGCCGGAAGGAGGGGTACACTCGGCCGCCGTGACTTCGGACGCCGGTTTCGAGCTGCGGCAGCTGCGCACCTTCGCGGCCGTGGCCGAGCGCCGCAGCTTCTCACGCGCCGCCGAGGACCTGCATATCGTGCAGCAGGCGGTCAGCCAGCAGATCAAGGCGCTCGAGCGGTCGCTCGGCGTCACGCTTCTGCGGCGCAACTCTCGCACCGTCGAGCTGACCCCAGAGGGGGCGGTGTTCCTCAAGGACTGTCGCCGCGTGCTGTCCGCGGCCGACGGCGCAGCCCGCCGCGTGAAGGCAGCCGCGCGCGGGGAGGCGGGATCGCTCCGGCTGGCCTACACGTTGACGGCCGTGTGGGAGACGATCCCGGTGCTGCTCGCCCACCTCGGCGCGCGCCACCCTCAATTGAAGCTGGAGGCGCGCGAGGTGTTCGGCGCCGATGTCCACGACCTGCTGCTCGCCGAGCGCGTCGACCTCGCAATTACGCCGATGATGTCCCACCCGCGCGCGATCAAGCATCGGACGATCCGCCGCGAGCCACTGCGGATCGCGGTGAGCGCGGATCATGCGATCGCCCGGAGCGACGTCGTCGACCTTGCCGCGTTGCGCGACGAGCAGTTCGAGATCTGGCCACGGCAGATGGCGCCCGGCTTCTACGACACGATCGTGGGAGCCTGCCGCGCTGCCGGGTTCGACCCCAAGCTCGACGAGCGAGCAGGCGGGAACACCGTCTGGGGCTACATCGCGCGCGGTCGGGGCGTCGCCCTCATCAACGGCTCGCTCGCCGAGCAGTTGCCGCGCGGCATCAAGCTGCTCGACGTCGCCGGGCCGCAGCACACGCTCACGATGCATGCCCTCTGGCGTCGAGGTGAGGAGCTCCCCGCCCTCGAGCGCGTCCTGGAAGCCGTCGACCAGGTCGCGTCGGAGCGAGGCTGGCTCTAGCCACCGGCCCAAACGCCGGATCGACTCAGCATCGGAGCCGGATCGCGCTGGTGGACGCGGTTGCGTCCGTGGCGTTTGGCGCTGTAGAGCGCGTCGTCGGCCTCGCGAAACAGCGTCTCGAAGATCACGTCGGTGCCTTGTGCCGCGGCAACGCCGATCGAGACGGTCAGCGGCAGCCCGCCGGGGCCTGCAGCTTCGACCGCCTCGCGGACCGTTTCGGCCAGGCGGCAGGCGGTCGTCGCGTCGGCGCCGGGGAGCACGATCAGGAACTCCTCGCCGCCCATGCGGTAGACGAGCTCAAAGGAGCGCAGGCTGCGACGCATGACGTACGCGGTGTCCTTGAGGACGGCGTCGCCGCGCTCGTGTCCGAAGCGGTCGTTGATGGCTTTGAAGTTGTCGAGGTCACAGGCGACGAGCGCGACCGACTCGCCGGTCAGTGCAGCCTGCTCTGAGAGCTCGGCGAAGCGGTCGATCAGCGCTTTGCGGTTGAGCAGCCCGGTGAGGGGATCGAGGATCGCCTGCGCGCGTTGGCGCAGCTCGGCGTGCATCAGCGCGTAGGAGCCTGCCGCAAGGCCGATCAACGCGACGAGGCAGCCGTTCACGAGCGTGGGGTCGGCCGCATAGCCGGCCGGATCGACGCCGACGGTCGAGGCGACGAGCACCACCGTCGTCAGCGCCACGCCCGCGACTACGCCACGGCTCGAGAAGCGCGCGGAGACGGTGACGATCGCGAGCAGCAGGAACGGCAGGGCCGGGCTGTGGGGGCCGCCGGTGAGCGCGATCGCGATGCCGACCGTGACCTGCGCGTTGAGCACCGCGACCATGATCGGATACTCCGGGCGCGGGCTCCGCGCGAGCCAGGGGCGCAGCAGTGGGTAGGAGACGACGACCCACGCCAGCGGCAGCAGCGTGAACGCGCCGAACCACGGGATCGCCGAGAGCAGACCGACCGCAACACAGACGAACATCACCCTGCGCGTCTTGGCGATCCTGGGCTCCATGTCGAGCAACCGCTCGCGATCGACGGCGGTCGGGCACAACCATGTGCCACGGGAGTCCATTCAGCAGTCATCGACCAGAACGCCGAGACGCCTGAATCCGGTCGAGAAACGTGACGCCGCGGCGTTCCTGCTGGCGGCGGCGTTTCACACGTTCTGTCCCATCGCGGCGCGAATCGCCGACAGGCCGGCGATGGTCGCCTGGGCTCGGCGCGCGCAAGATGACGGCCGTGCCCCACCTGCTGCCTGACCGGGTCGATCGCCTTGCTGGTCGGCACGCGCGAGCAGCAGGACCGCTCGCGCGACGCGATCGTGGAGGCCGCGCGCGAGCTGCGCAGCGGCAACGGGCTCGACCCGGACACCGACGTCTGCCCGCTCGTCAGCGTCGAGGCGCGCGAGCGGCTCGTCGAGGCCGGCATGGGGCCCCGTCCGATCGGCGCCGCGTGCGACCCGCCGTACGTCACGAGGCCGGCGGCGACGCGACCGCTGCCGCCACGGCGACGCGTCCTCGCCCACCGGCCTTGGCGCGATAGAGCATCGCGTCCGCCGCCTGGTACAGGGCCACCAGATGGGCGCCGTCGTCGGGGTACTGCGCGACGCCGGCGCTGAAGGCGACGCCGAAGCGTGCCCCGTCCGCGCCCTCGAACTCCTCTCGCTCGAACGCTGCGAGCAGGTCGGCGAGGCGCTGCTGCGCATTGGCGCCCGACATCCCGTACATGCCGACGACGAACTCCTCGCCGCCCCAACGGCCGACGACGTCCTCGCCGCGGAAGGTCTCGAGCAGCCGTGTGCCGAAGCGGCGCAGGACCGCGTCGCCGGCGGCGTGCCCGTGCGTGTCGTTCACCTGCTTGAAGCGATCCAGGTCGAGCGTCGCGAGCGCGAGCGGCTGCTCGTAGCGGGCGGCGAGCCGCAGCAGCCGGTCGAGCCCCTGCGTCGAGGTGTGCCGGTTCGGCACCCCGGTGAGGTTGTCGGTCTCGGCGAGCGCCCGGTGCAGCGTCTGGCGCTCCACGCGGTTGCGCACGCGCGTGAGCAGCTCCCGCTCGATGACGGGCTTGGCGAGGTGGTCGTCGGCGCCCGCGGCGAAGATGCGCTCGATCGAGGCGGGATCGCGCCGTGCCGTGAGGACGAGCACGGGCACCGTCGCCCAGCGCGTCTCGTTGCGCAGGACGCGGCACAGCTCGATGCCGCTGACGCCGGGCATGTCGACGTCGAGCAGGATGACGTCGGGCCGCCGGCGGTCGAGTTCGTTCCAGAAGCGCAGCGGATCGCCGAGCGTGACGACGCGGATGCCGTGCGGCTCGAGCAGCGTCCGCACCGTGTCGAGCACGACCGGATCGTCGTCGACGGCCAGCAGCGTCGTCGCGGGCGCGTGCTCGCGCTCGATCAGCTGCGTCACCTGGTCGATCACCTGCTGCGGCGGGAGCGACTTCGTGACGAACCCGCGGCCGCCGCGTCGTACGACCTCGACGCGATCGGTGAGCGTGTCGCGCACCGTGGAGACGAGCACGGGCACCGGCGGCGTGGCGCCGGTCAGCTCGGACAGCAGCTCGTACGCGTCGGCTGTACCCGTCTCGAAGGTGAGGTCGAGCAGCACGCCGTCGGGTCGCGTGCGAGCGGCGATCGCACGCGCCTCGGCCGGCGACGCGGCGATCTCGACGCGCATGCCGCGCCGCGACGCCTCGGGGGCGAGGCGCTCGGCCAGCGGGACGTCGTCCTCGACGATCAGGAGCAGCGGGGCGGTCTCGTGCACGGTCGGAACGTCCTCGAATGTCGGCACGGCCGTCGGCGTGTCGCGAACGCCGTCGCGGACGGCGACGACGAGCTCCGACAGCCGCGGGACGGATGACGGCCCGAGCGCTGCGGTCCCGTCGAGGAGCCGTTCGAGCTCGCTCGCCTGCTCGGAGGCGCCCGCCAGCCCGAACGTGCCGAGCGAGCCGGCGAGCTTGTGCGCCTCGCGCCTTGCCTCCTCGCGCCGGGCGCCGTCGAGCTCGTCGCGCATGAGCGCGACGACGGCCTGCTCGAGCACGCCGACCTGACCGAGGATGCCGGCGTGGTGGCGCTCCCAGATCCCTGCGAGCGACGGCGGCACGGTGGAGGGCGCCGTGGTCAGCTGCTCGCTCATCGCGGCCACCCGAGCACCTCGGCGACCTCGCCCGCGAGCGCGCTGACGTCGAACGGCTTGGACAGCACGCCGTCGACCGCGAGCACCGCGAGCCGCGACCGCTCCTGCGGATCGTCGTGCCCGGTGAGGAAGACGATCGGAGTGGTCGCCGAGGCGGGGCGGGCTCGCAGCGCCGCGACGGTCGCAGGGCCGTCCATGTCCGGCATCTCGACGTCGAGCAGGATCGCGTCGGGGCGCGCGGACGCCGCCAGCTCGAGCGCCTCGACGCCGGACTCCGCGCTGCAGACGTCCCAGCCGGCCAGCGTCTCGAGCGCCATGCGCGCAAGCTCGTGCACAACTTTGGAGTCGTCTACGACCAGGATTCGGTAGCGGGGCATCGAAGCAGTCCGGTCAGCGTTCACAGTCCTATCGGCGCCGAACGCCTGCAACCCAACCCCCGGTCGGGGGACGATCACGTCTTTCGAAAGGCGCGCCCACGATGTCGACAACCCGCAGGTGGCTCGAGACACCCTCGCACCGGATCGCCGCGGTGGGTGGCGTCATCGTCGTCCTCTTCTGCGCCACGGTCGCGGTCGCGCTGTGGCGCTACGACAAGGCCGAGGCCGGCTATCGGGACACGATCGTCCACGGTGACGCCATCCGCGACGTCCAGGACGCCACGCAGGCGCTGCTCGATCGCGCGGTGCTCGTGAGCGAGGCGACGTTCAACGGCGTGCAGCCGAGCGTGTCGGCGCTTGCGACGCTCCAGACGCGCTATGGCTCCGCCGTCCGCCGCGCGCGCGTCATCGACAGCGCCGACCGCGCCGACTTCGACGTCGCGCTCAACCGCGCGGCTCGCCTGATCGCCGGCCCGGAGGCGGAGGTGCGGCGGGCGGCCGGCACGCCGGCGGCGCAGCCGGCGCTCGCGCGCTACGGCGCGGCTGTCCGCTCGCTGGAGAACGGCGTGCTCGGCCCGCTCGCGCAGCAGGCGATCCTCCGCGAGAACCAGACCGAGACGAGCGCGATCGCGACCGCGCACCGCGGCCGGATCCTCACGCTCGCGATCGGTGCGGTCGCGATCGTCGCGATGCTGCTGCTGATCGCCTACGCCGTGCGCCTGCTCGACCGCCTGCTCGACCGCATCAAGCGCACCGCCGGCACGCTCGCGACCGCGCTCGGTGACCTGCGCGCGACCGCGACCGAGACCGCCGCCGCCACGACGCAGCAGGCGGCCGCGATCAGCGAGGTCGCCACGACGATCGAGGAGCTCAGCGCGACCGCGGCGTCGATCGCGGAGAACGCGCAGTCGGCGACCTCCGCCGCCGATCAGACCGGTCAGACGATGAGCGAGATGCAGGACCACGTGCGCTCGATCTCCGAGCGCTCGCTCGCGCTCGGGGAGCGCAGCCAGAAGATCGGCGACGTGCTCCAGCTGCTCAACGACATCGCCGAGCGCACGAACCTGCTCGCGCTGAACGCGGCGATCGAGGCCGCGCGCGCCGGCGAGGCGGGGCGCGGCTTCGCCGTCGTGGCCAGCGAGGTGCGCAAGCTCGCCGAGCGCAGCGTGCGCTCGACCGACTCGATCCGCGAGATCGTCACCGCGATCCAGGACGAGACGAACGCGACGATCATGGCGACCGAGCAGGGCGCCCGGCAGGCGCGCGACGTCGGCGAGCTGATGCGCACGACCGCCGGCGTGCTCGATGACAGCATCCAGGCGACCGAGCAGCAGAAGGACGCTGCCAGCCAGGTCACGAGCACGATGCTCGAGATCCGCAAGGCGGCCGAGGAGCTCGCGGGCGAGCAGCGCCAGCGGGCGGTCGTCACCGAGCAGGTCGACGTGCTCGTGCGAGAGCTCGAGGAGACGCTCGCCCGGCATGGGCTGGGCGCCTCGAACGGCGCCGCGCCGTACGCGAGGGCCTGAGCATGCGCGCGACCGGCGCGAACCGTTCTCCCGCGCGGGAGCGGTGAGCCGCGTGCACGTGCACCTGCGCGTCGGCGACGAGCGCTATGCGCTCCCCGTCGAGGAGGTGCGCTCGATCGTCGACATGGAGGGCCTCGCGCCGGTGCTCGGTGCGCCGTCGTCCGTGCGCGGGCTGCGCGCCCTCGACGGAGCGCTGCTGCCCGTCTTCGACCTCGCCACGGTGCTCGGCATCGAGCGCGCCGAGCCGACCCGCATCGTGGTCGTCGACGGGGGCGTCGGCCTGGCCGTCGACGAGGTGCTCGACGTCGCGGAGCTTCCGCCGCTCGACGAGGCCTCCGCGTCGGGGCGGCTGCGCGGGACGCTGCTGCTCGACGGCGCGCTCGTCGGCGTGATCGACCTCGCGGCCGTCCTCGGCTCGCTGGAGACGGAGCTCGCCGCGTGAGCATCGACAGCGCACGACTGCTGGAGATCTTCCGCGAGGAGGCGAACGAGCGGCTCGACCGGCTCGTCGAGACGCTGCTGGCGCTCGACGCGGGCAAGGCGACGCCGGACGCCACCGACGCGCTGTTCCGCGACGTCCATTCGCTCAAGGGCGGCGCCGGCCTCGTCGGCCTCGACGAGCTGCGGACGATCGCCCACGCCGCCGAGGAGCTGCTGAGCGACGTGCGGCGCGCGCAGCAGCCGGTCCCCCGGAGCATGACCGGCCCGCTGCTGAGCGCTGCCGACGCGATGCGCCGCGCGGTCGCCGGCGAGGAGGGCCTTGCGCAGCAGGCGCTCGCCGAGCTCGAGGCCGCGGGCGGACCCGCCTCCGCGTCGGCGTCGCCGGACGCGGGCCCGTCCTCGGCGTCGAGATCCGCGCCGGAGGAGGCCGAATCGCCGGTGAGGCGACCGCCGCCCGCTCCTCCGCAGGACGCCGCAGCGGAGCCGCGTGCCCCGGTGACGCGGCTCGACCAGTCGATCCGCGTCTCGGCCGCGAAGGTCGACCGCGTCCTCGACACCGTCGGCGGCGCCGCGCTGCACCAGCGCAGCCTCGGCCATCTGCTCGGACCGCTCGTCGACGAGCACGTCGGCGAGGCGCTCGACCGCGGCGAGGTGCTGCTCGACGAGCTGCAGAACGCGGCGATCGAGCTGCGCGCGCTGCCGCTCTCGGCGATCACCGGGGCGCTGCCCCGCTACGCGCGCGATCTCGCCGTCGCGGAGGGCAAGGAGGTCGAGCTGTCGCTGCACGGCGTCGAGACGCAGCTCGACCGCACGATCCTCGACGGCCTCTCCGACATGCTCGTCCACCTGCTGCGCAACGCGATCGCGCACGGGATCGAGCCGCCGCACGAGCGCCTCGAAGCCGGGAAGCCCGCGCGCGGGCGCGTCGAGCTGCGCGCCGAGCAGCGCGGCGGACGGGTCGCGATCGAGATCGGCGACGACGGTCGCGGCGTCTCGGCCGAGCTGCTGCGCGAGGCCGGCGAGCACGACTCGCTCGTGGGCCTGCTCGCCCAGCCGGGCTTCTCGACGGCCGAGCGCGTGGACGGCGTCGCGGGCCGCGGCGTCGGCCTCGACGCCGTCAAGACGCACGTCGAGGCGCTCGGCGGCGCGCTCGAGGCGCGCAGCGAGCCGGGCCGCGGCACCACGATCACGCTGGTCCTGCCGCTCACGCTCGCCGTCCTGCACGTCCTGCTCGTCGAGCGCCTCGGTCAGGTCTTCGGCGTACCCGTCTCGCGCGTCGAGGAGGTGGTGATCGCCGAGCAGACGACGTCGCTCGCGGGACGGCCGTCGATCGTGGTGCGCGGCGAGCCGATCCCGCTCGGCGACCTCGCCGTGGCGCTGGGCGGCGCCGGCGCGCTGCCGCCCACCCCGCCCGCGCTCGTCCTCGGCCACGGGGGCACGACCGTCGCGCTCGCGTGCGACCGTCTGCTGGGCGAGGAGGAGGTGATCGTCAAGAGCCTCGGCCCGATCCTCGGCGGGCGTCGCGGCTACCTCGGCGGCGCGATCCTGGGCGACGGGCGGATCGCGCTCGTCGTCGACCCGGCGTTCGCGGTCGCGGGCGCTTTCGTGCGGCGCTCGGCCCCAGCGGAGGCCGCGCCGGCCGCGGTCCCGGACGCTCGCAAGGTGCTCGTCGTCGACGACCAGTTCACGGTGCGCGAGCTCCAGCGCAGCATCCTCGAGGCCGCCGGCTACCGCGTCGCGACCGCCGGCGACGGCGCCGTCGCGCTCCAGCAGCTCGCCGCGGATGCCGACATACAGCTCGTGGTGACCGACCTAGAGATGCCGGTGATGGGCGGCTTGGAGCTGCTGCGTCGCGTCCGCGACGAGCCGGCGCTCGCCTCGCTGCCGGTCGTCGTCGTCACCTCGCTGGCCAGCGAGGACGACCGCCGGCGCGGCTTGGAGGCGGGCGCCGACGCGTACGTCACGAAGGACCGCTTCGACCAGCGCGCGCTGCTCGACACGGTCGAGCAGCTGATCGGGCGATGAGCGCGGTCCTCGCCGGCCGATCCGGCGCGGAGGCCGAGCGGCCGGGACGGGCGATCGGCATCTGCACCTCGACCGGCGGCCCTGGCGTGCTGGCGGAGATCCTCCGCGAGCTGCCGGCCGACTTCATGCTGCCGATCCTGATCGTCCAGCACATCGCAGCCGGCTTCATCGACGGCCTCCGGCAGATGCTCGACGACGAGCTCGCCCTGCCCGTGGCGATGGCGCGGGACGGCGCCCCGCTGCGGCCGGGCGTCTGGCTCGCGCCCGAGGACGCCCACCTCACGCTGACGCCCTCGCGGCGCCTTGCGCTCGACCACCGCACCGTCGCCGGGCCGCATCGGCCCTCCGCCGACCTGCTGCTCGCGAGCCTCGCGGCGGTGCTCGGCGCTGGCGCCGTCGCGGTCGTCCTGACCGGCATGGGACGCGACGGCGCCCGCGGTGCGGCAGAGATCAAGGCCGCCGGCGGGCTGCTGCTCGCGCAGGACGAGGCGACCTCGCGCATCTACGGCATGCCGCGGGCCGCGGTGGAGGCCGGCGCGCGGCCGCTCTCGCCGGCGCAGATCGCGGCCGCACTGCACGAGCTGCGCCCCGCGCGCCGATGAGCGAGCGGCTCGAGCAGCTCGCCGACCTCGTCCGCGAGCGCAGCGGCATCGTCCTGCACGGTCCCCAGCGCATCAACTCGCTCAGCGCTGCGCTCGCGAAGCTCGACCCCCCGGTCGACGCCGCCGGCGCGCTGCGCGCGGCGCGCAACCCCACGACCGGCGAGGCGTTCGTCGCGTCGCTGCTCGAGGCCGTCGCCGTCCACGAGACGTTCTTCTTCCGCCAGCGTGAGGATCTCGACGCGATCGACTGGCCCACGCTGCTCGCGAACGCGCGTGCCGACGGGTCGGAGGGCGTCCGCGTGTGGGTCGCCGGCTGCTCCACCGGCGAGGAGGCCTGGACGCTGGCGATCCTCGCGAGCGAGGCGCTCGGCGCGAGCCCGCCGCTTGCGCTGCTCGCGACGGACCTGTCGGCCGCGGCGCTGCGGCGCGCCGAGCGCGGACGCTACGGAGGACGCTCCGTCCGCCAGGTCGAAGCGCCGCTGCGCGAGCGCCACTTCGGCCGCGACGGCGCGCACCTCCTCGTCGGCGAGCCGCTGCGGCGGCTCGCCGCCTTTCGCCGGCACAACCTGGTGACCGACGCGACGCCGGTCGAGCGCTTCGACCTCGTGCTGTGCCGCAACGTCCTGATCTACTTCGACCCGCCGACGGTGGAGCGCGTGGTGGAGCGGCTCGAGGGCACCCTGGCTCCCGGCGGCATGCTGCTGCTCGGGGCCGCCGACCGGCTCTGCCGCCTGCCCTCCTCACGGGTCTCGCGACATCCGGCGCAGGCCGGCGATCCCGCGCGACGGCAGGCCCCTGCGTCCCCCGCCGCCACGACCGCGACGCGCCGCTGGCGCGCGGTGCACCGCGACGACGAGCCGGTCGTGCTCGACGGCGCCATGGCGACCGCGCTCGCCGCCGCGGACGCGGGTCGGCTCGACGACGCGATCGCGGTGACCGAGCGCGTGCTCGCCGCGGACCCGCTCGACGCCGACGCGCACTTCGTCCGCGGCATCGCGCACCTCGGCTCCGGCGACGCGGCGACCGCCGCCGGGTCGCTGCGCCGCGCGCTCTACGTCGACCCGGGCTTCGCGCTCGCCGCCTTCCAGCTCGGCCGCGCCTACGATGCGCTCGGCGACGAGCCCGCCGCGCGACGCGCCTACCTGCAGGCGCTCCGCACGCTCGCGCCCGGCCACGACCGCCAGCAGCGCCTCGTCGCCGACATCGACCTCGCCGACGTCGCCGCGGCATGCGGCGCGCGGCTCGCCGCGCTCCCGCGGAGATGACGCCGGGACCGCCCTGCGGACGGCCGCGGCTGCTTCGTGCCGCCGAGGCCGATCGGCGGCGTCGAGGGCTGCGACAACCGCGGGCCGGTTGGGCATACGCAGCAGTGGCTCCCGATGTCCGCGCCGTCCGACCTCAGCGATCACGGTGGATCCTCGCTCAACGCACTGGCGTTCAGCGCGACGGTGCACTGCCTCACCGGCTGCGCGATCGGCGAGGTGCTGGGGATGGTCATCGGCACCGCGCTCGGCTTCGCCAACCTCGCGACGGTCGGCGTCTCGGTCGTGCTCGCGTTCTTCTTCGGCTACCTGCTGACGAGCTTGCCGCTGTTGCGTTCGGGCATGGCGCTCGCCGCCGTGGTCCCGATCGCGCTGGCCTCGGACACGATCTCGATCTCGATCATGGAGATCGTCGACAACACGATCATGCTCGTGATCCCCGGCGCGATGGACGCCGGCCTCCGCGATGCACTGTTCTGGGCGAGCCTCGCGGCCGCGCTGCTGATCGCGGGCGGCGCCGCCTACCCCGCCAATCGCTGGCTGATCCGACGCGGAAAGGGCCATGCGGTCATCCATCGGCACCACCAAGGGCCTCGTCCTGCCACACGGTCCCCATAAGTCGGAGCGTCCGCTACGGCGGAACGACGCCCGCAGCCGTGCCCTGCGCCTCCTCGGTGGTCAGCGGACCGCGGCGCTGCCCGAGGCCGAGCGCGACGCCGGCCCCGGCTGCGAGCCACGCGAGCAGCACGATCAGCGGCCCGGCGATCGAGGCGTCGGGGAAGTAGGCGAGGTTGCGGATCGCGGTGGTGGCGGCGCCGGTCGGGATCAGCTCGCCGACGACGCGCCACAGGCCTGGCAGGAGCACACCGGGGAACGGGCCGCCGGAGGCCGGGTTCCCGAGCACGACGAAGATCAGGATCGCGACGCCGGTGCCGACGATCCCGAATGCCGACTGCAGCGCGACCGTGACCGCGCCGACGCTGACGATCGTCAACGCCCCGATCAGTCCGATCGAGAAGGCGGCTTCGAAGTCGCCGATCGCGGCGGCGAGCACTGCGCCTCCGAAGCCGGCGATCAGACCCAGGACCGCGATGCCGCCGAGCCGCCAGACCGTGTGCAGGCGCCCCGGCCGGGTCCCGAAGATGATCCCGAGGAACGCCGCTCCGAGGTAGCCGGCCACGACCCAGCCGACCGCGGTGTAGAACCCGACCAGTCCTCGCGCGTCGCCTGCGGGCAGCGTGTGGACCTCGACCGTGCGGACCTTGGCGCCGGCGCGCTCGAGCTGCGGGACGAGGCTCTGCTCGAGCGCGCTCGCCACGGCCGGGCCGGCGGCGGGCGCGACCACGAGATCCACGCCCCGCGAGGTCGCCACCACCGCGCCGTAGACCTTGCGCTCGTCGATCTCGCGCAAGGCGGCCGCCCGGTCTGCGACGGTGCGGACCCGCGTCGCCTGCGAGCTCGCGAGCTGCTGGGCGATCTGCGCCGGGACCTGCGCCGTCACCGCGAGCGGGACCTCGTGCGCGCGCGGCTCGTGCAGCGCGCCGGCGTACGAGGCGATGAACAGCAGCGACACGGCGGAGATCGCAAGGATCGCCGCGATCGCCCGCAGCAGGACCGCGCGCTCGGGCGTCGCGACGCCGCCAGGGGCTGGCGGCGACTCACCCACGGTGCCGCCCTGGGGCGTCGACCGCCCGGTCGACCGGCGCCGCCGGATCGGCGCGCAGGGCGCCGGTCCAGCGCTCTTCGATGCGGCCGTAGCGCCACACGAGCAGCGCGACCACCCAGGTCGTGAAGAGCAGGCCGACGACGAAGAAGCCGACGAGGTTGAGGTCGACGCCCGCGACGAAGGACCAGACGCCGCCGCTCAGGTCGAGCCTGTGCGCGATCGCGGACGCCAGCTCGATCGTCCCGATCACCAGCGTGATCGCGACTGAGAGGCCCGTGATCGTGAGGTTGTAGTAGATCTTGCGCACCGGCCTGGTGAAGGCCCAGCCGTAGGCGAAGCTCATGAACGCTCCGTCGAGCGTGTCGAGCAGCGACATGCCGGCCGCGAACAGGATCGGCAGGCAGACGATCGCGTACGACGGCAGGCCGCCGAACGCCGCACCGGCGGCGAGGAGCAGCAGCGCGACCTCGGTGGCGGTGTCGAAGCCGAGACCGAAGAGCATGCCGATGGGATACATCTGCCATGGCTTCGTGACGGCCTTCGTGAAGCGCGCGTAGAAGCGGTTCATCGCCCCGCGCTGCTCGAGCCGGGCCTCGAGCTCCGCCTCGTCGAGCTGTCCGTCGCGCATGCGACGGAAGACGCGCACGATCCCGGCGAGCAGGACCAGGTTGAGCAGCCCGATCAGCAGCAGGAAGGTGCCGGAGACCAGCGTGCCGACGAGCCCGGTCACGTCGTGCAGCGTCGAGCCGTGGTTCGCCACCTGGCCGCCGAGGGCGCGCAGGCCGAAGGCGAGCAGCAGCGCGAGCGCGAAGACGATCGTCGAATGGCCGAGCGAGAAGAAGAAGCCGGCGCTGAGCGGCCGCTGGCCGTCGCCCATCAGCTTGCGGGTCGTGTTGTCGATCGCGGCGACGTGGTCGGCGTCGAAGGCGTGGCGCAACCCGAAGGTGTAGGCCGTCACGCCGACTCCGAGCCCGAACGCGCCACTGCTCCCGAGCGACAGGTCGCGCGGCACGACGAGCACGAGCAGGATGAGGAAGCCGAGCAGGTGCAGGCATGCGACGAAGCCGAGCATCAGCGCGACCCGGCGCCACTCGGCGGGGGTGAGCGACGCCTTCACGCGCGACCAGCGCGAGCCCGCCGTGGCAGCAGCCGGGCTGGGGGCGTGCATGGCGGGTCCTCCCTTCTGGGCGGATCGGGACAGCTCGAGCACCAGGTTCCGGTGCGAAGGTTTCGCGACCGTAGCGCGACCGTGCGGCTCCTGCAACCGGATCGCAGGAAGCTGGCAGGCCGACGCTGGCCGCAGGTGATTCGCCTCGATTAATTGCGAGGGCGTCGCTGTTACGGATCGAGCGCGGTAAGCATCAATGCGCCAATTGACGGTGTCAGGTGGCAGCCGCATCGCAAAGGCGGGTAGCACGCCAGCAGGGCGCCGGTGGGCCCTGCGACGACCGTTCGACGATCGAGGACGAGATCGATGAGCACCATTCACGGTGCCGCTGTGGGCGCGCCGCATCCGTGGCATGAGCAGCAGCCCGCGCTGTTCGCGATCGAGACGCTGCGCGGCATCGGGCAGGTCGACCTGCAGGCCAAGCTCGTCACCGGCGTCTTCATCACCGCGGCGCTCTTCTCGGCCGGCTGGAAGCCCGGCGTCTTCGGACTGCTGGGCGCGGCGACCGCCACCGCGACCGCGATGGCGCTCGGGGTCGAGCGCAGGCGCATCTACATGGGCCTGGAGGGCTACTGCGGCGCGCTGATCGGCATCGCCGCCGTGACCTATCTCGGGCTCCACCTGTCGTCGTGGCTGGTCGCGATCGCCGCGGGCAGCGTCGTCGGCACGCTCACGGCGCTGCTGCCGGGGGCTCCGGCCAGCCTGATCACGTCGGGCATCTATGGCTACAACGCGGTGCTCGTGATGATCGCGCTCGGCGCGACGTTCCTGGCGCCGACCGCGGTCAACATGCTCTACGCCGTCCTCGCGGCCGCCTTCTCGACGGCGATCACCGCCGCGCTCGCGAACTTCTTCGCCCCGTTCGGCGGGCACACGCTCACGTGGCCGTTCAACGTGACGACGTGGGCGTTCCTCGCGGCGATCCCGGTCTTCGCCGCGATCACGAAACCCCAACCGACGGAGGAGGGCGCCACATGAACCTCGCGCCGCGCGAGCAGGACAAGCTCTTCATCTACATCGTCGCCGACCTTGCACGCAAGCGGCGCGAGCGGGGCGTGCCGCTCAACTTCAGCGAGGCCGTCGCGCTGATCTCGGAGGCGATCCTCGAGGCAGCCCGCGACGGCAGAACCGTGGCCGAGTGCATGGAGCTCGGCAAGCAGGTCGTCGGCCCGAGAGACGTGATGGACGGCGTGCGGGAGATGGCGCGGCTGATCCAGGTCGAGGCGACGTTCCTCGACGGGACCAAGCTCGTCTCCTGCCACGATCCGGTGGGGGGCTGAGGCCGCGATGACCTCGGTGACCTCCGACCGTGCCCGGGCGCTGCTGCTCGTCGGCGGCCACGAGAGCGCCGACGGGCGTGCGCTGGCGCCGTTGCTGGAGCGACCCGAGCTGATGCGCCTGCGCCCGCGCGCCGTCGCGGCGGGGCGCGAGCTCCAGCGGGCGCTGCGCGCGGCGCTCGCCGAGGCCGGCACCGGCGGCCCAGTCGTCGTGCTGTCGATGACGCTCGGCCGCGACCCGCGCCTTGTCTCCGACACCGCGCGGACCGTGCGCTGGGCGACGCGTGACGAGGAGCCGGGACGCGTCGCGCTCGCCCCGCCGTTCGGCACGCCCGACCACCTCGTCGGCTGGCTGCGGGCCGCCTGCAGCCGCGTGCACGACGACGACGCCGCGGTGCTGATCGCCGCGGCGTCGGCCGATCCGTTCGACGACGCGGAGCTGCACCGCGTCGTCGCGCTCGTGCGCGCGCACGGTGGCGGCCGGCTCGTCGAGGTCGGCCTGCGCGGGCCGGGCGGCGAGCTGGACGCGGGCGTCGAGCGCTGTCGGCGGCTCGGCGCCGAGCGCGTCGCGGTCGTGCCGGCCGAGCTCGGGGCCGGCGGGGGCGTCGCCGCGCCGCTGCTGTCGCCCGCCGCTGTCGCCCGCGTCGTCGCCGCACGCGTCGCGACGGCGTGCCACCGGCTCGCCGAGCACGGCGACGACGGCGTCGCAGCTGCGCTCGGGGCCGACCACGCGCACGGCTTCTCGCACGCGCACTCGCACGCGGAAGCGCACGAGCAGGCCCACACCCACACCCACGACCGCGCGGCCGTCGGCTGAGCAAAGGAGCGAACATGGCAGACCCAGACCGGTACCAGCTCGCGCGCGGCGACATCGAGCTCAACGCCAACCGCGCGAAGAAGACCCTCACGGTCGCCAACACCGGCGACCGCGCCATCCAGGTCGGCTCGCATTACCACTTCTTCGAGGCGAATCGGGCGCTCGAGTTCGATCGCGTCGCGGCGCTCGGCATGCACCTCGACCTGCCCGCCGGCACCGCCGTGCGCTTCGAGCCCGGCGACATGCACGAGGTGCGGCTGTGCGCCTACGGCGGCCTCGGCTACCTCGCCGGCTTCAGCGGCCTCGTTCAGGGCGGCATCCGCTCCCGCGACAACCGCGCCCGCGCGATCCGCCGGCTGCACAAGCTCGGCTTCCGCGACACGGGGGAGACGGATGACGAGGCGCCGGGCAGCGGCAGACCCCGCCGCAGACGCACGAGCAGAAGAGGAGGCCGGCGATGACGACGATCACCCGCAAGCAGTACGCGGACCTGTTCGGCCCGACGACCGGGGACCGCGTGCGGCTGGCCGACACGAACCTCGTGATCGAGATCGAGCAGGACTACCACGAGGGCCGCTACGGCGACGAGGCCGTCTACGGCGGCGGGAAGACCGCGCGCGACGGGATGGCCGGTGACCCGTCCGGCGTCTCGGCCGAGGGCATGCTCGACACCGTCATCACGAACGCGATCGTGCTCGACCCGCTGCTCGGCGTCGTCAAGGGCGACATCGGCATCAAGGACGGATTGATCGCGGGCGTCGGCAAGGCCGGCAACCCGGGCATCCAGGACGACATCCATCCCGACCTGATCATGGGCGCGGGCACGGAGGTGATCGCCGGCGAGCACACGATCGTCACCGCCGGCGCGATCGACACGCACGTCCACTTCGTCTCGCCCCAGCAGGCCGAGCACGCGCTCACGAACGGCATCACGACGCTGTTCGGCGGCGGCACCGGTCCGGCCGCCGGCACGAACGGCGTGACGAGCACGCCGGGCCCGTGGAACATCGCGCGGCTGCTCGAGGCGTGTGAGGGGATGCCCGTGAACATGGGGATCATGGGCAAGGGCAACTCAAGCCTGCCGATCTCGCTCCGCGAGCAGCTCGAGGCGGGCGCGGCCGGCCTGAAGGTGCACGAGGACTGGGGCGCGACGCCGTCGGTGATCGACTGCGCGCTGTCGGTCGCCGACGCCTACGACGTGCAGGTGGCGATCCACACCGACAGCCTCAACGAGTCGGGCTACTTCGAGGACACGCGCTCGGCGATCGACGGCCGCGCGATCCACACGTTCCACAGCGAGGGGGCCGGCGGCGGCCACGCGCCGGACATCCTGCGCGTGACGGGCGAGCCGAACATCCTGCCCTCCTCGACCAACCCGACGCTGCCCTACGGCATCAACTCGGTCGACGAGCTGCTCGACATGGTGATGGTCTGCCATCACCTCAACCACGACATCCCCGAGGACGTCGCGTTCGCCGACAGCCGCGTGCGCGCGGAGACGATCGCCGCCGAGACGGTCCTGCACGACCTCGGGATCATCAGCATGGTCTCGTCGGACTCGCAGGCGATGGGCCGCGTCGGCGAGTCGGTCACGCGCGCGTTCCAGATCGCCCATCACTGCAAGGCGCTGCGCGGCGCGATGGAGGGCGACAGCGACCGCAACGACAACCAGCGCGTGCTGCGCTTCCTCGCGAAGGTCACGATCAACCCGGCGATCGTCAACGGCGTGAGCCACGCGATCGGGTCGATCGCGCGCGGCAAGGTGGCCGACCTCGTCCAGTGGCCGATCGCCTCGTTCGCCGCCAAGCCGCGGCTCGTCGTCAAGGGCGGCATCATCAACTGGGCGGCGATGGGCGACCCGAACGCGTCGCTGCCGACGCCGCAGCCGGTGCGCTTCCGGCACATGTTCGGCGCCTACGGCCGCGCGCGGCAGAGCACGGGCATCACGTTCATGTCGCAGGCCGGGGTGGCGGCCGGGGTGCCGGAGCAGCTCGACCTGCACCGCCGGATCGTCGAGGTGCGCAACTGCCGCTCGATCGGCAAGCAGCACATGGTCCGCAACGCGCGCGTCCCCGACATCCAGGTCGACCCGGAGACGTTCAGAGTGACGGTCGACGGCGAGCTGACGACGATCGAACCGGCGCAGGAGCTGCCGCTCACGCGCCTCTTCTTCATGGTCTGATGCTCGCCGCGGCGCTCGTCACGTGGCAGCTCGCCGACTCGGCCTTCCCGAGCGGGTCGTACACGCTCTCGCATGGGCTCGAGGGCTACGCGCAGGCGGGGGCGATCGACGCCGACGCGCTGCCCGATCTGCTGCGCGACCTGCTGCTGCACGCGATCGGCCCGGCCGACGCGACCGCGCTCGCGCTCGCGCACCGCGGCGCGCGCGAGGACGACTGGGAGCAGGTCCGGCAGGCCGACGAGCGGCTGCATGCGAGCAAGCTGACGCGCGAGCCGCGGCAGGCGTCGCTGCGGATCGGCCGGCAGCTGCTGTCGGTCTGCGGCGAGGTCTTCCCCTCGCCCCGGCTGCGGCACCTCGACGAGCTGGTGGCGCAGCGGCGCACGCTCGGGACGCAGGCGGTCGTGACGGGCGTCGTGTACGCCGGCATGGGCGTGCCGCGGGAGCAGGCGGTCGCCGCGGACCTGTTCGCCTTCTGCACGTCGTTCGCGGGTGCGGCGCTGCGGCTGCGGCTGGCCGACCACCGCAGCGCCCAGACGCTCGTGCGGGGGGCAGCCGCGCCGATCGCGCAGGCGACGCGCGCGGCGCTGCGGGCCGGCCTGGAGGACGTCGGCGGGTGCGCGCCGCTCGCCGACGTGATGTCGGCCAACCACGAACTGGCCGAGGCGAGGCTCTTCGCGAGCTGAGCGGGCGGCCGAGGTGTCGCGATGACCCAGCGAGACGAACCACTGCGGATCGGCGTCGGCGGCCCCGTCGGCTCGGGCAAGACGGCGCTGATCGAGGCGCTCGTGCCGCTGCTGATCGTCCGCGGGCACGCCCCGGCGGTGATCACGAACGACATCTACACGCAGGAGGACGCCGAGCACGTGCGGCGGACGCTCGACGGGCTGCTGGACCCCGCGGCCGTCGTCGGCGTCGAGACGGGCGCCTGCCCGCACACCGCGGTGCGCGACGACCCGACGATGAACCTCGCCGCGGGAGCCGAGCTGCTCGACGCCTTTCCGGACGTCGACACGCTGCTGTACGAGAGCGGCGGCGACAACCTGACGCTGACGTTCAGCCCGGCGCTCGTCGACCTCTTCCTGTTCGTGCTCGACACCGCCGAGGGCGACAAGATGCCGCGCAAGCGCGGGCCTGGGATCACCGAGTGCGACCTGCTCGTGATCAACAAGGTCGACATCGCCGAGTACGTGCTGTGCGACGTCGAGCGGATGCACCGCGACGCGCTCGCGGTGCGCGACGGCCGCCCGGTGCTGCTGACGAACTCGCTCGACGCGACCGGCGTGGCCGAGGTCGCGGACTTCCTCGAAGCGGCACGCGGGACGCTCGCGGCGCAGTGAGCCATGAGCGTCGCGCGATTGAGCAGCAGCCACTACGAGGTGCGGCCGCTGCCCGACACGGTCGCGGCGTACGCGTCGATCCCCGACACGCTGGCGGCCGGGCGTCCGGGCAAGGTGGCCGTGCTCGACCTCGCCTTCGGACCGGTGGACGGCCGCACCGAGCTGCTGCGGCGTTACCAGAAGTCCCCGCTCCAGATCATGCGGCCGCTCTACTTCGACCCCGCGCGCCCCGACATGGCGATCGTGCTCGCGATGTCGGCCGGAGCGGGCATGGTGCAGGGCGACCGCTACCGCATCGACGCCGTCTGCGAGCCCGGCAGCGCACTGCACCTGACGACCCAGGCGGCCACGAAGGTGATGCGGATGGACGCGGACTACGCGACGAGCGCGGTCAACCTGAGCGCAGCGGAGGACTGCCTGCTCGAGTACCTGCCCGACCCGATCATCCCGTGCGCGGGATCGCGCTCCTACCACCGCACGCGCGTCTCGATCGCGCGCGGCGCGACGGCGATCGTGGGCGAGACGGTGCGCGCGGGGCGGCTCGCGCACGGCGAGCGCCACGCCTACGACGTGCTCGCGACCGATCTGGAGATCCGGCGCCCGGACGGCGTCCCGCTCGTGCTGGACCGCATCCGCCTCGCGCCCGGCGAGAGGCCGGGCGGGCTCGACGGTCCCGGCGTGCTCGGCGGGGAGGACCAGCTCGCGTCGCTGCACGTCGTCAGCGATCGCGCGCCCGCCACCGGGATCGCCGATGCACTGCGGGCGGCGCTGCGGGACGCCGCGGTGCGCTGGGGCGTCAGCGTGCTGCCGGGCGACTGCGGCGCGTGGGTGCGGATCCTGGGCAGCTCCTCGCCGGCGGTCGACCGGGCGATGCGCGACGCCTGGGATGGGGCGCGGCGACTGCTCACCGGCACGCCCGCGCCACGGCTGCGGAAGTCGACCACGTTCCTGACCTGATCGAACGAAGGAGCTGACCATGCCTGCTGGCGTCGACTCGGGAGACACCGCTTGGCTGATGGCGAGCACCGCGATGGTGCTGCTGATGACGCCCGGCCTCGCCTTCTTCTACGGCGGGATGGTGCGCACGAGCCACGTGCTCGTGATGCTGCGGATGAGCTTCGCGTGCCTCTGCATCGTGACGGTGATCTGGTTCCTGTTCGGCTGGTCGCTCGCGTTCAGCGGCGACGTCGGCGGCGCCGGCCTGATCGGCAACCTCAAGCAGGTCGCGATGCACGGGATCGGCCCGGATGAATTGACCGGCCGCATCCCGACTCTCATCTTCTCCTGCTTCATGCTCTCGTTCGCGATCATCACGGTCGCGCTGATCAGCGGCTCGATCGCGGGCCGGACGCGCTTCGACGGCTGGATGGCGTTCGCGGCGATCTGGACGGTGCTCGTCTACATCCCGCTCGCGCACTGGGTCTTCTCGCCGCACGGGTGGGTGACGCAGAAGCTCGGCGCGCTCGACTTCGCGGGCGGCACGGTCGTCGAGCTGAACTCCGGGATGGCGGGCCTCGCCTGCGTGCTCGCGCTGCGGCGCCCCGGCGACCTCGCGCGCGGCGCGGAGCGCCCGCACTCGATCCCGCTCGTGGCGATCGGGCTCGGGCTGCTGTGGTTCGGCTGGTTCGGCTTCAACGCCGGCTCGGCGCTGCAGGACCAGGGCGCTGCGCCGTCGGCCTTCATCAACACGCAGCTCGGCGCGGCCGGCGCGATGGCCGGCTGGTGGGTGCTGGACCGGGTGCGCTTCGGCAAGGTCGACATGATCGGCGTGCTGACGTCGGCGGTCGCCGGCATGGTCGCGATCACGCCCGCCTGCGGCGAGGTCAACACGCTCGGCGCGATCTTGATCGGCCTCGCCGCCGGGATCGTCTGCTCGTTCGCGATCGGCTTCAAGTTCCGCCTCAAGATCGACGACACGCTCGACGTCGTCGGCGTCCACGGCTGGGGCGGGATCGTCGGGATGCTGGCGATCGGGCTGTTCGCGACCGGGACGTTCAGCGGCAAGGAGGGCCTCTTCTTCCACGGCGGCGCGGCGCTGCTCGGCAAGCAGGTCGTCGCCGTGCTCGCGTGCGGCGCCTACTCGTTCGTCCTCACGTGGCTGATCGCGAAGGCCGTCGACAAGACGGTCGGGTTCCGCGCCGCGGACGCGTACGCGGAGGTCCCGGGCGGCATGGAGGAGCGCGCGTACTCGTTCGACATGCTGGAGGAGCGCGGATGAGCGTCGTCGACGGGCGTCGGCGAGCTGCTCCTCTGAGTCACCGACGTGGATTCGCCGCCGCCTGCGCGCAGTCCGAGCAGAGCCCCGTGAGCGGGAAGTGCGTGAAGCGCGCCTCGTGGCCGAGCTCGCGCCGGATCACGTCGCGCACGGGGTCGAGCGCGGCCGGCTCGAGCGCCCGCACCGCGCCGCACTCGTCGCACAGCAGGTACTCGTGCTGCGGCCCGCCGGCGCGCGCGTACCGCCCCGGACCATGACCGAGGTGCACGTGCCGCACGAGCCCGGCGCGCTCGAGCACCTCGAGGTTGCGGTACACGGACGCCGGGTCCGAGCGCGGCAGGCGCCCGGCGAGGCCGCCCGCGATCTGCTCGGCGGTAAGCGGCGTGTCGACCGCGTACAGCGCTCCGAGCACGAGCCGGCGCGCCGCCGACGCTCGCATGCCCTGCTCGCGCAGCGCGTCGAGCGCGGAGTCGAGATCCGGCGCGTCGACGGGCGGTGCTCGGTGGGTGCGCGTCATGATGCCTGCGCTCCGCGGTCGGCTGCGCTCGCCCTCGCCAGGTGGGCGCCGGACTGGGGCGTCTCGGGACGCGTCTCTGCGGCCGTGCTCATGCGCGATCCCTTCGGACGCGATCGGGCGGCATGCTGCTCTGGGCGTTCCCACGGGCCGCTCCGGTGCAACCCGTCTCGGCCGGTTGGCGCTCACGAACGCGTGCGCGTGCAGGTGGCCTGCCCGCGGCACGCGGGGCGGCGATCGCTCGGCTTCCCGTGCAGCACGGTCAGCGAGAGCGGTGGGAGGACGATCCGGCCGCCGGGGCCGAGCGCCGCCGTCCAGCGCGCCGGGGGCTCGTCGGGCCCGGCGAAGCCGGCCGGGCCGCGCGGATGCCAGCGGTAGCGCGCCGGCGAGAGCTGCACGAGCCGCACGCGGCCGCGCAGCGGACGCTCGACGCCGCCGCGCACCGCCGCGAGCCGCACGGCGACCGGCCCGTGGGCCTTGTTCAGCAGCAGCAGGGCGAGGCTGCCGTCGGGCCGACGCAGCCCGTATGCGGAGACGGTCGGCGGGCCGGCGACCGTGGTGGCGAGCATCGTCTCGGTGCTGTCGCGCGGCGCCGTCCAGTCGTGCGTGAGCATGCGCGTCTCCCAGGCGGTCGCGACCGGGAAGCGGATGCGGCGCGCGGCGTCGGAGACGAACAGCGTGAGGTTCCCCCACGTGTCGCAGCGGTGGACCTCGCGCAGCAGCACGTCCGGCTCCAGCCCGTAGAGGTAGGCGGCGGTGCCGCCGCCGGCCAGGAAGGCGCCCACGGTGTCTGCGTTCAGCAGCGCGCCCGCGAGGTCGACCTCCGGGCGTCCCGCGAAGGCCGAGTAGCCGTACTCGGTCATCAGCACGGGCACGTGCGCAGGCAGGCCGGCGCGGCGCTGGTTGGCGAGCACGGTCGCGAGCAGGCCGGGCGCGGCTGCGAGCTGCGCGGTCGGGCGTCCGCAGACGTCGTCGAACGGATACCACTCGAACGAGAAGAAGCCGTAGTCGCGCAGCGCCCGGTGCGCGCGCAGCTCGGCGAGGAAGCGGTGCGTCCACGACGTGTCGCCGTGGCGGTCCGGCCACCAGGTCCAGTCGGGGATCTGCGTCTGGTAGCCGGGGCCGCCGAGCGGCACCCGGCGGTCGACGCGCCGCAGCGCCTGCGCGAACTGGGCGTAGAGGCCGCCGTAGTCCTCGGGAGCGACGAGCTGGCCGTCCGGCTCCTCGCCGAGCTCGACGCCCCGCAGCGGCACGTGCAGGCGGTGCAGGTAGCGCAGCTCCCCGGCCGCGTCGGCAGGCGTCCCGTAGAGGAGCGGAACGGGCACGAGCAGCGGCAGGCGGTAGGTGAGCCCGCTCGCCAGCACGCGCGTGAAGCTCGGCTGCTCGACGTTGGGGTCGCGGTCGCTCGCGCGGTGCCACGGGTCGTTGGAGGAGACGTACGTCGGGCTCTGGCGCGCGTTCGACGGGGCGTGGACGAGCACGTCGTGCAGGCGGCCGCCGGCCATCGCGCCGACGCGCAGCTCGCGCACCGCGAAGCCGGAGCGGTCGCGCACGTCGCGCGACCCGCGCGGGCCGGTGCGCGAGCTGGCGAGCAGCAGGATCCGCACGAAGCGCACGGGCAGCGGCGCGTCCGCCAGGCGCACGAGCTGACGGCCGGGACGGCCGGCGAACGCCGCGTGCGGGAAGGGATGCCAGACGTCGCCGGCGAGGTCCGTCTGGTAGGTCGGATCCGTCGTCGCCAGGTAGTCGGCGCGGAAGCGGCGCGCGTACGGCGCGCCCCAGTCGAGCTCGAGCGCGTCGACCGCTTGCGGGTGCCGGCCGAGGTCGACGACGATCCACTGCGGGTGGCGCGCGCCGGGCTCGTGCGTACGCAGCGGGTCGAGGTAGGGATCGCTCTTCCAGAACGTGCGCGCGTCGCCGTCGTCGAGGCGCGAGTAGCCGTCGTTGTTGGCCTGGTCGAACGTGTTGCCGCGGCGCGGGAGGCGGTAGCCGTACGTCACGTCGAACGGTGTGCCCGGCACGGTCGACGACGTCCAGTAGCCCTGGCGGTGGCGCGGGTCGCTCCACGACCCGCGCACGTTCCAGTGCCATGCCTCCACCGCCAGCTCCGTGCGCAGCCGGTAGGTGATCGGGCGCAGCCCGACGGACGCCATCGCGTGCACGTTGGCGGGCGTGTAGATCTGGTGCGTGGACGCGTGGTCGTGGCCGTCGAGGCCCGCACCGAGCGCCGCGCCGGGGCGGAAGCGGGCGATCGGGCGGTCGAGCGCGACCGCGATGTCGGCCGCCGGTGCCGGACCCGGGGCAAGGTCGACCGCGATGTCGGCCGCCGGCACCGGACCCGGGGCTGGACGGTCGATCGCGATGCGGGCCGCCGGCGCCGGGCCCGGCGCCGGGAGGCCGCGCCCGACGGCGAGCGGCCGGACGTGCGCGCCCGACTGGCGCGCCACCGCGAGCGGCGCGGCGAGCGCGAGCAGCACGCCCGCGCCGGCGGCGAGCGCGCGGGCGATCATCCTCCGGAAGCCTGCGCGAAGGCGGCGAGCGCCAGCGCGGCGGCGTCGTCGGAGGGCTCGACGCTCGGCGAGGCGGCGACCGCGTCGACGAAGCGCGCGCCGCGGCCGGCGAACGGCGCGTACGGATCGCCGGCGTGCGCCGGGCAGCGGCGCGCGCCCTCCGGCGCGCCGCCCAGGCCGCGCAGCGCGGCGTCGCTCGCCGGCCCCGGCACCGCCGCGCCGAGCAGCAGCGGGCCGCGCCCGTCGAGCGACCCGGCGAGGTTGGCGACCTGGTGGTGCAGGCAGCGCGGGAACGCCGTCCCGGCCCCGACGATCCAGGAGCTGCCCCAGGCGTTCGCGCCGAGCACGACGTCCAGCTGGCGCTGGGCGAAGGCGGCGAAGCTGCTCGAGCGCGCGGCCGTGTCGTAGATCCGCGCCTCGAGCGCGAGACCCAGCGCGTGCTGGCCGACGTCCCCGTCCGCGTAGCGGTAGCCGAGCCCGAACGGGTCGCGCGCCGCGAGCCGAGAGGCGAGGGCGAGCTGGTCGTGGAGGTCGGCGAGCAGCTCGCCCCGCCCGACCGAGAGGTCCGCGTCGTCCCAGCGGTCGATCGTCCACAGCAGCTCGCCGTGGGCGAGCGCGGCGACGTCGTAGAGGTTGAGCGTGTCGTTGCCGTCGAGCGGGCTGCGCAGGTAGGCGTCCGCCCAGCGCGCCGCGGTGCGCCGGTAGATCGCCGCCGCGTGCGTGTACTGGCCGCCCGCGCCGGCGGCGAGCGCGCGAGCGATCTCGACCGCGCCGAGCTCGAGGTCGTCGCGCCACTCCTGCTCGGCGTAGAAGTCATACGGCGCCGCGGTCGTGAGCCGGCCGACGCGGCGGGTGCGCGCCGCCCCGAACAGCGTCTGCGCCGCGTCGAGGCAGCGGCGCGCGAGGGCCGGGTCCTCGGTGGCGAAGACCTGGGCGCAGAGCGCGAAGGCGGCTGCGCCGCGGCCGGCGAGGTTCGGGCTGACGGGCCCGCTGGTGACGAAGGCGGGCCGGTGCTCGACGTAGTACGCGGCGCTCCCCGGCCGTGCGCCGAGGTGGTCGTCGCTCTGCGGGAGGTGCCAGCGCACGTCGTGCGCGCCGAGCACGTGCGCGTTGCCGTCGCCGATCCCCACCTGGTAGGCGAGCCGGCGCCGGCGCGGGTCCCACATGCGCAGCAGCCAGTCGATTCCGAAGCGCGCCTCGGCGCGCGCCGCCGCAGGGTCGGGGAACGCGCTCGGGCGATCGCGCAGCGTCTGCAGCAGCAGCACCTCGCTGAACGAGGCGGTCTCGAAGAACTTCAGGTAGTCGCCCGCGTCGAACCACCCCCCGCTGGCGTCGACGGTCCCGCCGAGCGGGCGCAGCGCCCCGGCGAGCAGCTCGCCGCGATAGACGGGCGCGGCGTAGCGCGCCGCGTGGGCGTCGAGCAGGTGCGAGGGCCGTCGGGCGAGCAGCGACGGGTCGACCTGCGCGCCGTCGCGCTGCGCGCGCAGGAAGCGGACCGCGTTGCCGACGAAGGGGGCGTAGAGCGCTGCGGCCGCGTCGACGCGAAACGACGGCGAGGTCGCGAGGACCCGCCCGCCGGAGGTCACCTCGACGCGGTAGCTGCCCCGGGGGAGCGCGCCGAGGGCGAGCGGGACGACGGCGCGGTAGCGCCCGTTCCAGCCGCCGAGCGCGCGGCCGAGCGCTCCCGTGCGCACCGTCGCGCCGTCCGCTCGCACGACGGCGAAGCGCGCGCCCTGCGGCGCAGCGGCGGCGAGCAGCAGCGCGCGCGCGTCGCTCCCCGCGGCGAAGCCGATCTGGTCGACCCGCACCTGCGGCCGAACGCGGGCGTCGGCCGGTCGTGTCTGCGCGCCGCACGCCGTCACTGCGAGCGCTGCGAGCGTCGCGAGAAGCGCCGGGCGTCGCAGGCTGCCGCCCGCTCGCCACGGGCGACGGTCGAGCCTGGGCATCGATCCGAGGATAGTGTCGTGCCGGGGCCCGATTCCGGGCGATGGCAACGCCTAACACAATAATCATCGAATCAGAACGTGAATGGGGGCCGCGGCCGTGTTAATAGTGTCGCCCATGTGGTCTTCTCGCGACGAGCACTCCGGGGCAGCGTCGTCGCCGTGGCATGCCGCGGGTCATGAGCGGCCCGTGTTCCTCGACGAGCACGGGCGTCGCCATCGTCTCCTGCGTCTGCTCGGCGTCCTCGCCGTCCTGCTGACGGCCGGCTGGCTCGCCGGCCTCGTCGCCGGCGCGACGGGCTTCGCCACGCTGACGCCGATGCGCGCGCCCGTCGCGGCCCGCCTGCTCGTGCCGCAGGCCCCTGCCGCCGCGCTCACCTCGACGGCCGTGGCGCCGACCGCCTCTGCGGCCGGTCGGCCGCGCGTCGTCCGCGTGCGGACGCCGGCAGACGACCGCTCGTGAGGCGTCGCCGCGCAAGCGTCCCCACCGCCACCCCGCGCTCGGGCAACCCGCCCGGGCATCGCCTCATTCTCGGCTTCTGCATCGGGATGCTCGTCGTGCTGCTGCTCGTCCAGGGCTTCACGACGAAGACCGTCGGCCCCAGCGGCACGGGAGGGGGCGCCGCCGGCCCGTCGCCGATCGCCGGCCAGCTGCCGGTCCTGCAGGCCTCCGGCACGACGCTGCGCTCCACCGAGCCGCCCTTCGGGCGGCGCATCGCGCTGACGTTCGACGACGGGCCGAGCCCCGAATGGACCCCGAAGGTCGTGCGCGTGCTGCAGCGCTTCCACGTCTCGGCGACGTTCTTCGTCGTCGGCAGTCAGGCGGTTCGGTACCCGGAGCTCGTGCGGTTGCTCCACCGCGACGGCTTCGAGCTGGGCAACCACTCGTTCACGCACCCGGACCTGGCGCAGCTGCCCGGTTGGGAGCGCGACGAGCAGATCGCGATGACGGAGAGCGCGATCGGCGGGATCGCCGGCGTGCGGCCGCGGCTCGTGCGGCCGCCCTACTCCGCGGGGACCGCCGAAGCACTGCCCGCCGAGGTGCGCGCCTGGAGCGACATCGCGCGCCACGGCTACGCGATCGCGCTCTCCACGTACAACACGGAGGATTGGAGCCAGCCGGGCGTCGGCTCGATCGTCGACGCCGCGACGCCGCGCGGCGCGGAAGGCGGGATCGTGATGCTGCACGACGCCGGCGGCCGCCGGGCGCAGACGGTCGCGGCGCTCGCGCAGCTGATCCCGCGCCTGAGGGCGCGCGGCTTCCGCTTCGTGACCGTCTCCGACCTCGCCGGGATCCCGCGCTGGGAGGCGGAGGTGCCGGTGAGCGGCTGGGGACGCACGCGCGGGCAGCTGCTCGTGACGATGCTGCGGATCGCCGCCTGGGTGACGAATGCGCTCACGCTCGTCGTGATGGCGATCAC
>Ga0210410_10000709_pt1 | contig 34357 bp, 25 predicted proteins | sample IncBWC4MmetaG_FD_161058 | JGI IMG/M metagenome (GOLD analysis project Ga0210410, IMG submission 161058) | Forest soil microbial communities from Barre Woods Harvard Forest LTER site, Petersham, Massachusetts, United States - Inc-BW-C-4-M | ecosystem: Environmental > Terrestrial > Soil >...
TCGCAGGAAGTGGGCCATCTTGAGCGGGAGATTGGCCGGAAGTACCGCTATTTGACTACTCGCCATACCTTTCAGATTTACGGCACCTGCGAGGAGTGCGGCCGGAAAAGCCAGGCTTCGCGGCCCGTCTGAACTTCTTCCTCTAGTTCCCGATTGCATTGCGACCCGGTTTTTGGTACCTTGCCGCAACCTTGCTTGGCAAGGAGTTCGTGCGCTCTGCGGTTGCAGTCAACGACACCCCGGGGGATACTTCCATGGCATTTTGCAACATGTGCGGCACGCAGATCGCCGATGGCACTACAACGTGTGCGGCTTGCAGCGGACGGGCCACAGCAGCCCCTGTCGCCGCCGGTACACAGGGTATGACGGACAACGTTGCGGGCATGCTCGCTTACATCACCATTATTCCAGCGATTATTTTTCTCGTGCTGGAACCTTACAATCGGAATCGCTTTATACGGTTCCACTCGTGGCAGTGCCTGTTTTTTGCCGGAGCATTGTTTGTGCTTCATCTTGGCCTCTCGATTTTCACGCTGGTTCCATTTCTGGCGCTAATCACATTTCCGTTGCACCTGCTGATCAGCGTAGGCGGTTTCATCGTTTGGATTATTCTGCTGCTGAAGGCCAATCAAGGGCTGATGTATAAGTTGCCGGTAATCGGCGATATGGCCGAGAAGCAAGCCAACGCGATGTAATCCGATAACATGGATATTTTGGCGGGAGCTCCGGGCCAAGTGTCTTCGAGAAGCGTGCGCCGACTGTGAAGTTGGCGTCCTGAGCGTCTAATGTTTTATTTTGTGCTTACGTCCTTGACTTTCTTCCTGCAAGCTGTCAATCCTATTACCTTTTACCTGCACCGAAAATCGGCGCTTGCTATTTGATTTGCAGCGGCGAGATCTTGGTACGATTGGGGAACTCATTGAAGGTCCGGGTTTTTTATCACGACAAGTGTTTTGACGGTGCATGCTCGGCCGCGCTCTTCTCCCGCTTTTATCGGGAGCGCATTGGCAGCGACGCTGAATTTGAGTTCACCGGCCTGGTGCATCGTGCGGGAGCGCTCTTCGACGAAAACCAGTTCGACGGCGACCAGAACGCCATCGTCGATTTCAAATATTCGAGCTCGCCGAAGATTACATGGTGGTTCGATCATCACGAGAGTGCTTTTCTGTCTCCCTCCGACGCCGAGCACTTCGAGCAGGACCAGAGCAATCGAAAATTTTACGATCCCTCTTTCAAATCGTGCACGAAGTTTCTTGCGACCATTGCGCAAGAGAGATTTGGTTTCGATCCCACGCCAGTTGCTGAGTTAGTGCATTGGGCGGACGTGATCGATGGCGCTCTCTATGCCGACGCGAAGACGGCGGTCGAGATGGAAGCGCCGGCCATGAAACTGACGATGGTGATTGAGTCGGCGCCAGACCATGGATTTGTCCCCAACCTGATTCCGCTGCTCGCGACTAAGTCCCTGGCTCAAATCCTGGAAGAGCGGTTCGTAGCGCCCCTGCTGCCGCCGCTGCTAAGACGGCACGAATTGTCGATCAGCATTCTCGAAAAGCGGACTGAGTGCAAGGACGGAACGATCTTTTTCGATGTGAGCGACCACAATCTTGAGGGATATAACAAATTCGTTCCCTACTATCTGCATCCGGAGTCGGTTTACAGCGTGGGACTCAGCAAGAGCAGTTTTCGAGTGAAGGTTTCGGTAGGCTCAAATCCCTGGGCGAATGAAGAGCCGGAAGTGAATCTGGCGAAGATTTGCGAGCGCTACGGCGGAGGTGGGCACGCGCGAGTGGGCGCGATTTCGTTCAACGTGAATCAGCATGCGGCGGCGATTCGAGCGTCGCAGGAAATTGTTTCGGAACTGCGTTCGGCCATCCGCCAGAAGAAAAATCGTTCTTAGTTACGGCAGGGGCGCTCCGTTGGCCAAGCAGGTGGCCGGGTTTCCATCTTGCGAGAACCGGATAGTGCCGGTTTGATCGGAGCAGAAGGCGCGGCGCCCGAAGGTGTTTCCGTTGGGTGCTGCGGTGAGTTGGAATGTAATCGCGGGCGCGCCACTGCATTGCGTCGCGATGAATACATAGCCGAACCGCTTGCCGCTGGCCAGTCCACTGTTGATCAGCATCGCCTGACGCTCATTAGGCTCACCACCGCCGAATCCATCCAGACTCGAAAGCGAGCAGGTGTAGCCGACGTTCCTGTAGGTTCCCGCATAAGTTGTTTCTGCGGCGATGATGGTTCGCATCGCGGCCAAGACTTGCGCGTCGCTGCCGGCGGGTGGCGGAGTATTTTCAAAGTGCGGCGTCAATGTGCCTTGCGCCGCGAGCTGCGGCTTCATTTGTTGCGTCAACGCCTTCAGCAGATCGGGGTCCGCCAGCGGCAGGTGCACCGTAACCGAAATCTCGTTCAACCTCCAGATGTGCGCTTCCTCTTTCATCGAGAATGTGATGTCCGGCATGTATGGGGTGCGTTGCGGCTGGCCGTTTTTGTAGGTCTGGAATGAGACTTCGATGTCGTCCTGATCGGCGCGCAGGGTATCGTTCTCAACCGTCATTTCATATTTCTCGCCGGTCTTCGGATCGTCCCCGGAGAGCAGGATCGACCCGGTTTCGAACGTCTGGAAGGTGTGGCCTTGAGTCTGCGTGAAGGTCGTCATCGCCGAGTACTGCTGGAGAGAGGTGAGTGCGTCCGATTTTGCCAGCGCGGCCAGAGTGGCGTCGGGCAGATGTTTCATCAGCGTTCCCGGTGTTTTGCTGAAGAACATTTCGATCAAGGCCTGGCGGGCGGTTTGCGGCATGGCTGCTTGTTGCGCCGCGGCACTTAAACCGAAGATCGCCAATGTTAGCAGAACGCTGAGTCTGTGCATGGTTCGCCTCCGATTGTGATCTTGCCATTGCCGCGCACCCCACTCCAGTTACCGAGGTAAGCGCGTGCAGGGAGGGAAGTGGGGGCTAGGGCGGCGGCATGCCGTGATACCCTGCTTTATTCCATCGTCAGAACGTATGCGCCAGTCCGGAATCAAGTTTGATCCACATCCCCGCCAGCGACGCGTGCTTCGGGCTGTAGCGGCCTTCGAGTGTTTCAAGGGAAGCTTCGTGCTGCTCATGGGAATCTGCGCTTTACTCCTGGTCCACAAAGACCTGTGGCTGCTGGCGGAGAGTCTTCTTGCGCTGCTTCACATCAATACGGATCGCCGCTCGGCGCAAGTGTTCCTCGACTTCGCCGACAACGTGACCGATGCTCGCCTATGGGCGGCGGCGCAGATTGCCTTTGGTTATGCCCTGCTTCGTTTCGTTGAGGCTTATGGCTTGTGGCGAGCCCGGCAGTGGGCGGAATGGTTTGCTTTGATTTCCGGGACGCTGCTGCTTCCGCTGGAGATTCGCGAATTGATGCGCGGGATCACGCTCTTGCGATCGGTGCTGTTGGTGGGCAATCTGGCGATCGTGCTTTACATGCATTATGTGATTCGTTGTAACCGGCGCGACCGGAAAATTGCGGCGGCCGCAAAACTCGGATGATACGGCTGGAATCCTTGCTGGACGCCGTGTTTAGAGTCTAACGACTCTGGCGGACGAAGCCGCTGTGCGTCATAATCGCGCCAGCGTTGCGATGAATGGGAGGGTTGTTATGCGCCTGGCCTGTGTCTTCTTTTGGATTGTCGCTTCGACGATGATCGCTTCCCCCGGAGTCGTTTCCGCCCAGGAGACGAATTTCGCGGTCGGCCCGCAGTATTTAATGAATCACGGCTCGCCGTTGTTTGCGCGGCCCATCGCCACGCCTTCGCTGTCATTAGGAGAACCTGCGGCGAACAGCAACGGGATGGAGTCAATATCAGGCCCGGAGGTGGCTTTCGCGACCACGCCTGCGTTCCAAGGTCAGGCGGACCTTATGCCGATTTATTACGGTGTGCCCAGGGTTAGTGTCATCAAGATCAGTTCTTCTGAAAGTTCGAGCCTGACCTTACCCGCGAGCATCACCAACGTTGGTGTGACAGAGATGACGGACTTGCCTTCTCTGCGGCAGCGGGGATTTGGAGTGACTCTGCCGGAAGCGGCAACGTTCTGGAAGAAAAATAAACGGAGTGCTTCCCATGTCTACACCAATCGCGACCTCGATCGCTTGCACGGCGGCTAACGATTAACCCGTGTTAGCCTGAGAGCATTCCAGGCGAGCATGGGGAGTTCATGAGCGATCGCAATTCTTCTCAAGTTAACTTGCAAGCGACAGCGCGGCAGGTCATGCAGGCGCGCGGCTTTTCCCCTGACTTCCCGCCAGAAGTTGCCCGACAACTTGCAGACCTGAAGGCCCACCCGCCCGCCGTGGTTCCGAATGGCGGGGTGCGCGATCTGCGCAGCTTGCTTTGGTCGTCGATTGATAACGACACTTCACGCGATCTGGATCAGATTGAGTTTGCCGAGGCGCTCTCCAGTGGGGATGTGCGAATTCTGATCGGCATCGCCGACGTGGATGCCTTTGTGCCAAAAGGATCGCCCATCGATCTGCATGCGGCGCGAGAAACTACCTCGGTCTATACCGGGGTCCGTGTTTTTCCGATGCTTCCCGAAGAGTTGTCGACGGGAGTGACTTCGCTGCTGGAAAATCAGGACCGGCTCTCCGTCGTGACCGAATTTGTTGTGGCCTCGGATGGCAATATGAAGTCCAGTGATGTTTATCGCGCAGTGGTTCGCAACAAGGCTCAACTGCAATACAACTCGCTGGGTGCATGGCTGGAAGGAACCGCTCCAACTCCCGCCAAAATTGCAGCCTCGGCCGAATTAGTGACGCAGCTCAAACTTCAAGACAACGCTGCGCAGAAGCTGAAGCAGAGGCGGTTCGAGCACGGCGCCCTGAATCTTCAGACCGACGAACTGTTGCCGGTGATCCTCAACGAAGAAGTTGTGGATGTTGTGAAGCAGCAGAGGAACCACGCCACGGAGTTGATCGAAGATTTCATGGTCGCGGCTAACGGCGTAGTCGCGCGGATGCTCGAAAAAGTTTCGTCGCTGCGGCGCATCGTGCGCACGCCCGAGCGTTGGGACCGCATTGTGCAACTGGCGGCGACCAAGGGAGAGAAACTTCCTGCGGAGCCCGATTCGAAGGCGCTCAACGATTTTCTTCTTCGCCGCAAAGCCGCCGACCCCGATCACTTTGCCGAAGTTTCACTCACCGTCATTAAACTCATTGGCCCCGGAGAGTACGTGCTCGAGAAGGCGGGGGCTCCGGTTGCGGGACATTTTGGTCTCGCGGTGCAGGATTACACCCACTCGACTGCCCCCAACCGCCGGTTTCCCGACGTCGTGACGCAGCGACTGGTCAAAGCCATGCTGAGCGGGCAGAAGAATCCGTATTCTGACGAGGAACTGACCGCCATCGCCGCCAACTGCACGGAGAAGGGCGATGCGGCCCGCAAGGTCGAGCGCGATATGTCGAAACGGCTCGCGGCCATAGCGGTACAAAATCGCATCGGCGAAGCCTTCGACGCCATCGTTACCGGCGTCACACCCGGGGGAACATTTGTCCGAGCGGTGCAGCCGCACATTGATGGAATGTTGGTGCAAGGCGAGGAGGGCCTCGACGTCGGCGACAGGTTGCGCGCCAAACTGGTTCGCGCCGACGCGCAGAAGGGCTACATCGACTTCGCACGGGCCTAGGTCTCGACTGCGGACACCGGTCACCAAGGCCGCCAATAGCCGCACCGCCGGCCCCAAGCTACCCTAGACACAGCGAGTCGTGCGCGGAGGTGCGGGCGCAATTTGGTCGTTTGGCGCAATGTTGTTTGCGGAGCCCTTTCGATTATTCTGCCAGTGTCTGTCATTGCCCAAGACACTGCTGGTGCCATGTTGCGCACGGACGGAACGACTCTGGTGAACGACAATGCCGCACCGCCTTCCTCCGCCCTCTTCCCCAACGATCTGATCCGCACTCCCAAGACGGTGGGGGCGCGAATCGAAGCCACAGGATCATTCGCCGATATCCATCCCGAGACGATGGTTCAGTTCGAGGGCGACGAACTCGTGCTCGATCATGGGAGCGTGTCGGTGAGCACTTCCCGGTTCATGAGGGTGCGCGTGGGTTGCGTGACGGTTATGCCGGTAAACTCCGACTGGACGAACTACGAGGTGACGGACGTCGACGGCAGAGTAACAGTGTCAGCGTTCAAGAGCGACGTGTACGTCGACGCCCGCGCTAAGAATCTACAAGAGCCAAAGCCAGGGAAATCGAACCGGGAGATTGTGCGACAAGGCGAGCAAAAGTCACGCAGAGAAGAATGCGGAGCCGCGGAAGAAAGGTCGCCGGATGCCCCGGCAATAGGACCATTTCTGAATTCCCCTTGGGCTAAAGTCGCGGGCGGCGTAGCCATCGCCCTGACCTGCCTTGAGTTGTGCCTCGGCGACGATCCCGTCAGCCCGTTCCTGCCCTAGGCATCTCACGCTATTCTGTCACTACCGCTTTCACCAGGTTTCGCGGATGATCCACGTCGATTCCTTTGCCCACGGCCACGTGATAGGCAAAGAGTTGCAGAGGGATGACTTCCAGAATCGGCAGCAGGAGTTCGGGGGCGGCGGGCACGTAGAAAACGTGATCCGCGATGGCTGCGGCCTCCTTGTCGCCTTCGGTCGCGACTGAAACCAGGGGACCGCGTCGGGACTTCACTTCTTTCATCACCTCGAGAGTTTTTCGATAGCGCAAAACAGAATCGGGATCACGGTGGTCGTGCGTCGCCAGCACTACGACGGGCAGATTTTCGTCGACCAGTGCGTTGGGCCCATGTTTGAGCTCTCCTGCGGGATAGCCTTCCGCGTGGGCGTAGGAAATTTCCTTGAGCTTGAGCGCACCTTCGCGGGCCATTGCGTAATGGACGCCACGGCCTAAGAACAGGAATTTTTCCGCTTTACAGTGCGCAGCGCCGACCACGGCTGCGAGCTCGTCCCAAGTGCGCAGGTTCTGCTCGATGGCATCAGGCAGACGTTGTAAGCGTTGCAAATAAGAGCGCGTCACTTCTGACGTCATGCGGCCGTGCTTGCGGGCGAGGAAGAGGGCCATCAGATACAGAATGGTGACTTGCGTGGTGAAGCTTTTAGTCGCGGGGATGGAAAGTTCAGGCCCTGCGCCCGAAATCAGCGCGGCTCCGGCTTCGCGGACGATAGTCGTGTTGTCAACATTGGAGATCGCAATGGTCTTTACGCCGCGGGTTAAAGCCTCGCGCTGTGCCGCGATCGTGTCGGCGGTCTCGCCGGACTGCGTGATGACCATCACAATAGGATCGACAGCGGCGTGGGTGGAGCGGTAGCAATATTCGCTGGCATATTCAACATCAACGGCGACGCCGGAAAGATCCTCGATCATGATTTCCCCAGCAAGGCCTGCGTGACGGCTGGAGCCACTGGCGGCGATGATCAGTTTCTCGAAGGTGCGCAGGGCGCTCTCGATCGGCGTCAGCTCGCCGGGGAAGATCATGTCGTCTTTCAAATGTTTCTTGATGGTGTTGGCGATCGCCTGCGGTTGCTCGTAGATTTCCCGCTTCATTATGTGGGCGTGCTGCTGATGATTGGAAGTCATGGGGATGGGGCTGAGAGTAAATCATTTTCGGGGTTGCGATCAAACGGCGATACCGAAATCGAGGAACACTCGGCAAAGGAATCTACCAAAGAAAGCGGCGAAATATCACAAACGAAAGCATTCGAAACTTCTGCCGCGGCGATTTGTAATAGTATCGTGAGGAACAAATCCGTGACTCCGGCGCTCGGCGAAAGGACTCCATTCTGGTGCGCGACGAAAAGGCTGGCTATAACCGCTTTCTGCTACTGGTAGCGGGGCTTGGCGGGTTGCTGTACGGAGTGGACGTCGGCATTATCGCGGGCGCATTGCCATATCTGGAAGCGACGTCGGGGCTGAACGCTGGGCAGTTGTCGATTGTGGTCGCGGCGGTCTTGCTCGGCAGCGTGATCTCGACTTTATTTGCCGGCACACTCGCCGATTGGATGGGACGCAGATTGCTGATGGCGCTAAGCGGATTGTTGTTCGTTGCCAGCATCCCGATGATTGCGCTTTCGCATGGCTATGAGCCGCTGGTGCTGGGCCGGTTGCTGCAGGGCGTGAGCGCCGGACTGATCGGCGTTGTGGTGCCGTTGTATCTGGCGGAGTGTCTTTCGGCGTCGAGCCGGGGAAAGGGCACCGGCATCTTTCAGTGGCTGTTGACCCTTGGCATTTTCATCGCGGCTGTCGTCGGAATGTTTTTCAGTTTTCGCGTCGATGCCGTGGCTCAGCTGCACGATTCGGCGCGGCTATTCGCCTTCAAAGATGCAGCGTGGCGCAGCATTTTCTGGGTCTCACTGCCCCCGGGATTACTGTTTGTGATTGGCAGTTTCATGGTCGCGGAGTCGCCGCGATGGCTATTTCGCCATGGCAAGCGCGATGCGGCATACGCCGCTCTTCTGCGCTCCCGCAGTCAAGATCAAGCTGACCTCGAACTGAAAGAAATGGAACAGGCGGCCGCAGCGGAAAAATCGCAGAGCGCCTCCGGAACTAAAGTCAGGGAATCGCTCTGGCGCCACAAGTATGTCATCCCGTTTGTGCTGGCTTGCGTAATCCTCGCCTGCAACCAGGCGACAGGAATCAATTCGATCATTGGGTACAACGCTAATATCCTGCTGCAGAGCGGCCTCTCCGACATTCAAGCGCACTGGGGATACGTCATTTTCACCGCGGTCAATTTTGTGATGACCATTTTCGGCGTGATGCTGGTGGATCGCAAGGGACGCAAGTTTCTGCTTTCGCTTGGCAGCGCGGGGATTATCGCGTCGCTGGTCTGTACCGGTTTTCTTTTCCGCCAGACCGAACAGCTGCGCGTGGACTCACGCGAGGCGGTTCAGGCGATGGTGACGGCCGATCAGAAAGTCTCTCTTCTCTTCGATGCTGCGACAGCAAACTCGCTGCTGGCGTCCACGGGGGATGCCGGTTCGGGAAAAGCCATTGCGGTGAGCGGGCGGCCCACATCGCTGGTTTTGATCTATTCCTGCGGTGACTTTCGCGCAGCCACGGCGGCGGCGCGCTCGGATGATCGCTCCGCCAAGCCCATTGAGATCACGCGCGACGGTTGCCTTCCCGCCAATCGCGTGGTTGCTTTCTTCTCGAATCCTTTTAGCAATCTTCAAGCTTCTCGGCAGGCTCCGCTGCGGATTGAGAACGCGCTGATCACACCGATTCCCGGCTCCAGCAGCGGCTGGCTTGTTGCCATCAGCCTTTTTGCGTTCATGGCTTTCTTTGCCATTGGACCGGGAGTGTGCGTGTGGCTGGCGCTTTCGGAACTGATGCCGACGCGAATTCGTTCCAACGGGATGAGCATCGCGCTGCTGATAAATCAGGCCGTATCGACGGGCATTGCGGCAACGTTCTTGCCGACAGTTGGTAAGTATGGTTATTCGACGATGTTTTTTGGGTTTGCCGCCTTCACAGTGATTTACCTTATTACCGCAGCGGTGTTCTTGCCTGAAACGAAGGGCAAGACGTTGGAGGAGATCGAGTCGTATTTTGAAGGCACGGCGGTGAGCGAGGCTGCGAAGGCTTAGCGTTTGCATCCTGTGAGGGAGTTCGGGCCGAATGCCGCGATCCGCGCGGATTTCGCACCTGCCCTTCCCTTAGAAGTTGCATATTTTTTCATATTGACACAAAGGAGTGGGCACGCCACACTCTATAACTGAGTTGTACCGCAAGCCGAAAATCCCCCCAAGGCGTGTCCCAGTTTGGCTGCGGCCCTATCAAGATTCAGGAGCAATTCATGTTCCGTGCCAATGTTCTGCTGGCCTCGGTGTTCTCTCTGTTCATCGCCGCCTTTTCGGCAAATTCTCTCGCTCAAGTCAACGTTCTCACATGGCACAACGACAACGGGCACACCGGCCAGAACCTGCAAGAGACGATTCTTACGCCCGGCAATGTGAATTCAGCCAAATTCGGCAAGCTTTTCTCCTACCCCGTCGACGGCATGATTTACGCTCAGCCGTTATACGTTCAGGGTGTGACGATCAACGGCTCGGTGCACAACGTGACGTACGTAGCGACGGAGAACGATACCGTCTACGCATTCGACGCGGACAGCGCTACGTTAAATCCCCTGCCGCTGTGGCAGACCTCATTCGCTAAGCCGCCGAATGTTACCGCCATGCCTTGTGCGGAAAACGACTCCTTTTGCAACGTGTATCCCATCATTGGAATTACCGGCACGCCGGTGATCAATCTGGCCAATCAGTCGATCTATTTTGTAACCCGGACCAAGGAACTCGGGCCGAAAGGCGGCTACAACTACTACGAGCGGCTGCATGCTCTGAATATCGCTACCGGCAAAGAGCAGCCGAACAGCCCGGTCGTTATTTGCGGGGCCGGGGCCAACAAGGGCTGCAACTTTGCGCCCTATACTCAGACTTCGCAGCAGTTTCAGCCGGAGCACCAAATGCAGCGCCCAGCGCTGATTCTGACGCCTTACCCGGGCACGGCGCAAGGAGTTCTCTTCGTTCCCTTTGGGCATTATCGCGGTTGGATATTAGCCTATGACGCGTCGACGCTGCAGTTGCTGGCTGCTTTCTGCTCGGCTCCGAACGTCGGACTCACCGGCAAAGGTTTGTCGGGATTCTGGGGCAGCGGAGGGGCGGTTGCCGCCGATTCCAACGGCGTGCTTTATGCGGCGACTGCCGACGGAGTCTTCGACGCCGACACCGGAGGCTCGGACTATGGCGATACCGTGATCAAGCTCGGCCTCAACTTTGATTCGTCCACGAGTGCGTATTCGTTCCAGGTGCTGGATTATTTTTCGCCTACCGATCAAGACTGCCGTTATCTCAACGACGACGACTTGGGTTCGGGCGCACCAATGATTCTTCCCACGCAATTGGGGTCGAATCCGAATTTGCTGCTGATGGCGGGAAAAGGATATCCGTGCGATGGGACCATTTCGCCGGTCTATTTAATCAACAAGGACAACTTGGGGCAGTCCACAGGCGCCACAATCCAATCCGTGGATGGTCCTTTAGGTGGGTATTGGGGGGGCGGAGCTTATTGGCAGAGCACCACCACGACATACGTTTATTACGCCGGGCTCAACAACGAAAATATCGCGCCTGCGGGCGACAATTTGCGGATGTGGACGATGGTGAACGGTCTGTTCAGCCCGGTCAAGTCCGTCGCCCAAAGCCCGATGAAGTTTACCATCGGCGCCACGCCCTCGATTTCTGCGAACGGCCAGACCAACGGCATCGTTTGGGCTATCGCCCGCCAGGACCTGCTCTCCACCAAGCCCGGAACCAAGGCTGCGATTCTATACGCGTTTGATGCCACGAATGTGGGCCACCAGTTATACGCCAGCTCTACCAACTCGGTGCGCGACAAAGCGGGTGCGGGCGTGAAGTTCGTGGTCCCTACCATCGCCAACGGCAAGGTTTATGTTCCCACTCAAACTGAGTTGGACGTTTATGGACTGCTGGCTGGCAACTAGGTTAACGAGAAGATTCTGCACTAACGTGCGTTAGCATTCTGAGTCAGGGTCGCTGCCTTTTGAGCAGCGGCCTTTTCTTTCGCTGGACCCCTTCGTCTGCAACTCTCCTCGCGGCGAGCGAACCGCTGCCCGCGCCACCCCGTAGCCGTTGGCAACGCGCGTTGTTGGTGGCGCATCCAATCAACCAAGGTTAGGGTTAAAGGGTCAGTCTCACCGCTACCGCTCCTTTGATTCCTTGGTATGCATCGCGGGCGAAATCGCCCGGCCTTTTCTATTTGAGTCGCAAACTATGCAGACTGCCCCGGAAGTCGCCTCCAGCGCCTACGCCGATTTCGTGAACCCGCAGTGGGTAAAGCTGCTTGAATTGCTTGAGATGAACGTGAAATACGCGCACTGCGAAGGCGCGGAGCTGTTTACGGCCGAGGGCCGCCGCATTCTGGATTTTCTTTCCGGTTATTGCGTGCACAATGGGGGTCATAACCACCCGGACATACTCGCCGCGCTCAAGAATGAATTGGATAAATCGGGCCCAGTAATGTTGCAGAGCAACGTTCCCGAGCTTGCTGGTGAACTCGGCGAACGCTTGTGCCAGCTCGCGGGCGGCGGCCTTTCCAAAGTATTTTTTGCGAGTTCGGGAAGCGAAGGAATTGAAACGGCAATAAAGTTTGCGCGCGCTCACACTGGCCGCGTCGCCATGCTTTCGTGCGACCGCGCATTTCATGGTCTAACCTGCGGCGCTCTCTCGCTGATGAATGGCGAGTACTGGAGAAAAGGCTTTGGGCCGTTGCTGCCTGAGACCGCAGTCATTCCGTTCAACGACATCGAGGCCCTGGAACGGGAGCTGTCGACGAAGCGCTACGCGGCGTTTTTTGTCGAGCCCATTCAAGGCGAAGGCGGAATTCGGATGCCCGATCCGCATTACCTGCAACGCGCACAGGAATTGTGCCGCCGCTACGGCACGCTCCTGGTCGCAGACGAAGTGCAGACCGGGATGTTTCGCACGGGCCCCTTTCTCGCGTCGCATCATTTCCGCATTGCTCCCGACGTTGTGGTCCTGGCAAAGGCGTTGAGCGGGGGATTGATACCGGTGAGCGCGGTCCTGATGTCGGACGCGATTCATGGTTCCGTATTCAGTTCCTTCAAGCGCTCGATTGTTCACGCGTCCACGTTCAGCGAGAATAGCCTCTCCATGCGCGCCGGGCTGGCCACGCTCGACGTGTTAGAGCGGGAGAATCTCGGCGACCGCGCGGTCGCACTCGGCGAAGAACTCCGGCAGAAACTCACCTCTGCAATAGGCGGATACGAAATGGTCAAGGAGGTCCGCGGCAAGGGTCTTTTCACCGGAATAGAATTTACCGCACCGCGCAGCTTGAGTCTGCGCGTGCCCTTCGAGGGCTTCGCGAAAGTTCATCCGGCCATGTTTGGGCAGATTCTGGTGATGCGTTTATTTCGCGACGGCGGCATTCTGACGCAGATTTGCGGGAATGATTTTATGGTCTTGAAAGCGACCCCGCCGCTGGTGGTTACTTCGCGGCAGATCGACGAATTTGTTGGTGCGATGCGCGAAGTCGTGGATCTCGCGCATCATCCGGGCGCGTTCTGGTCTGAAGCATTGGGTCTGGCGCGGAGAGCTCTGGGTGCGTAACGCGGGCAAGGAAGTCGACGTTTTCGTGGTGGGCGGCGGGCCTGCGGGATTGGCCACTGCCATTGCAGCGCGGCGCCGAGGCTTCGAAGTGATCGTGGCCGATGGGGCGCAACCTCCGATTGAGAAACCGTGTGGCGAAGGCCTCATGCCCGACGGCAGGGCCGCCCTTGAAAAGCTGGGCATCGTCGTACCACCCGAAGAGTCTTATCCCTTCCGCGGGATTCGATTCGTGGGCGGCGATGTCAGCGTGGATTCGAGTTTTCCCGAAGGCGTTGGGATTGGCGTGCGGCGCCCTGTGTTGCATCGCCTCATGGTAGAGAGGGCGGAAGCCGTTGGAGTGTCGTTACTCTGGCAGACCGCGGTGACGGGTTTGCATCCTGAAGGCGTTCGGCTCGGCGACCAGCTTGTGGGCAGCCGATGGGTCGTGGGAGCTGATGGCGGCCACTCCTTGCTGCGCGGATGGGCCGGACTCGATCGCTATCTCTCGAATCGTGTCCGCTTTGCCTTTCGCCGCCACTACCGCGTCGCTCCCTGGAGCGATTGCGTGGAAGTGCATTGGGGAGTTCACTGCCAGCTCTACGTCACTCCCGTCGCCGCGGATGAAATTTGCGTGGCGCTGATTTCCGGCGATCCGCATCTGCGGCTGGATAATGCTCTGGCATCCTTCCCAGAGATGAACGCGCGATTAGCTGGACTTCAAATAACTTCGCCGGAGCGGGGAGCGATTTCCGCGACCCGCAAATTGGAACGTGTCTACCATGACCGCGTCGTTCTGGTCGGCGACGCATCCGGGGCGGTCGATGCCATTACCGGCGAAGGATTGTGCCTCTCGTTTCGCCAAGCCGAACTCCTCGCCGAATGCTTCGTAAGCGGCGATCTGAAGCGCTATCAGCGCGAGCATCGTCAACTAGCTCGTGGACCAGGCCTGAGGGCGCGACTCATGCTTACTCTGGATCGGAAAAGTGCCCTGCGGCAACGAGTGATTCGAGCGATGAGTTTGGATCCACGCCTGTTTGAACGGCTGCTCGAAATGCACGTCGGCAAAGTCTCGCTGCCTCGCCTCGCAGCGAACGGACTCTCTTTGGGATGGCGAATGCTAGGCGCCGGGTGTCCGGCCGAGAGTCCATCCTGAATAGAGGTCAGAAGAACTCTCCCATGTCGGGAGCGGTGCTCGCGCCTCCGGGGAGGTGAGAAATTCCTAGTCCCTCTAAAATCAGGCGCAGTGTGCTCTGATGCTGGTAGAACGTGGTGGACTGATAACCTTGCTTCGCCTTAGCGCTGACGATGACTGCGGGTACGTGGCCTCCACCGTGCGCTGAATCGTTCCCGGAGGATTCATCGAAAATGATGATCAGCAGTCCGTCTTTCTGAAATGTTGAGTTCGAGATCAAGGGCGCGATATTGCTTTGCAACCATGCATCCGCGAGCTGCAAAGGCGCGCTGTGTCCATCGTCCAAAATATTCGGAACCACAAACGAAAAATTCGGCAAAGCGTCGTCTGCAAGATCCGAGTTGAACTGAGTCATCGAAGTCAGGTTCTGCGCCTGCGTGCTGCTGTTTACGACATCCGTGAAGTAGGAAAGGGGATCATGCCGTTGCACATAGAGAGCAGGATCGCCTCTGCTCTCGGCATAAGATTTCCAGGTCTTGCCCGAGGCAAGCAACTCCCGAACGATGTTGTCAACATCCACCGTACCTGTATAGGAATCGTCGGTGGTAAAGATCTCGCCCGTGGTGAGCATGAAGTAATTGCCAATCGAAGGATGAACATTAGCGTAATACTGCGTGGCCAATCCATACTGCGTCGCCAGACTGTTCAGATAGGGCATCTCGGAGCTACCGATCACCCCCGAATAACTGCTGTTCTCTTCTACGACCAGCACTACATGTCCAAACTGCGGGACTACTGCGGTAGATGTTGGAGGTGGAGTCGTCGGAAGTGAGCCGGCGGAAGAAGCACCGCAACCGAATGAAAGCAGAAGGATGAGCAACGCGCCTCCGGCGATGGACAGCCGAAGAAATCCAAAAGCACAAAAAATGAAAGACTTAGGAAAATGATTGAACATGGGGCTCGCGGTTTAGGTCTAGGATGCGGATCGCGATATGCCGGTTGGTGGAGAAAAGGTTTTCGCGGCCAAGTGAGTAAGTGATTTGGCAGACTATTTCGCGGCGACCGACTACTGCGTTAAATTTCGCGTGAGATAATTGGGCAACGTCGCAATGGCCCCGTAGCTCAGTTGGATAGAGCAGCGGTTTCCTAAACCGTTGGTCGGCGGTTCGACTCCGCCCGGGGCCCCCACTCGGTTTTGCCAGGGCAGGTGGAAGGAAGGGCTACCGAGCGCCGGAAGATTTTCCGGCCGCAGCTGAGCCGAAGATAATCGCAACTACTTCCCGAACCTCTTTCACGGCTTCATCCAGTTCAAAGGTGAAGTGCGCGAGATCCATGGCTTCGAGTTCGGGGTATCCCTTCCTCAAAACCGCCCAGGCGGGTTCTTCCACCATGTCTATCTTTTGCCGCTCGTAGTATCCATAACCGAGGTCTCGCATGCGGCAGAGTTGGTCGCTCAGATGTACCAACGCAACCAGAGGCTGGGCTTTCTGGCTTTCTTCGACGTTGTGATGGTGGGCGATGACTTGAATAATGTCATCGTTCAAATGCCATTTGTCGGCCAAGGCAGCTCCGGTCGCGCAATGCGTGAAACCCATAACTGTGAGTTCCGCCTGATCCAGAGGAATCTGTTCCTGGACGGCCAGGCTCATTGCGGTGGTGAATTCCTGGGAGAAGGCCATGCAGTTCACGAGAAATCCGATGTCGTGCAGCAGGCCGGCCATGTACGCCTGGTCGCCATCCTGGCTGCCGAGTTTATTGCTGAACTTTCGGCAGACCATGGCGCAGCCCAGGGAGTGACTCCAGAAAATGGTGGGATCCATCGCCCATGTTTTGGTAGGGAAGGCTTGTCCCAGGCAACAAGTGAGGAGAATCGTCTCCACCCGGCGCAAGCCCAGGCTGATGACGGCTGCCTTAATCGACTGCGGGGCATTCGCCAGTCCAAACAATGGCGAGCCGGCCACGCGCAGACATTGCATACTGATGGCATTGTCGTAGGAAATCAGTTTGACGACGTCGTCGAGTTTGACTTTTTCGGGCGGCAAACCCAGCATATCCAACAGGGGAAGGAAAACTGACGGGATGGCAGGCGTGGTCTCAATGCCGGCCACACGCTGGTGAATCTTATCGGAGATCGATGTGGTCATAGCTTGCCACTCTTGGGCGACGGTTTCCAATACGAAATCGCCCCCGGAAAATGAACGAGGTGAAATTGGTTATTGAGCCTTATCAGCGATTCCGAGGTTCCAAGAAAGAAATATCCGCCGAAGTTGAGGTTATTAAAAAAATGGTCGATGACTTTTGACTTGGAAGGTCCGTCGAAATAGATCAGCACGTTGCAGCAGAAAATCAGGTCCATCCCCTTCATAAAGAGCATTCGGGAATCGTCTTGCAGATTGAGACGGCTAAAGCTGATGAGCTTTTTCACTTCCGGCTTGACCTGCAACTTCTTGTCGTCGGTTGGGGTAAAGTATTTGCGTTTGAAATATTCGCTGGTGGAGCGCAGCGCGTAATCGCCGTAGATGCCGGCTTTCGCGGTCTCGACGGAACGGTCGTTCAGATCGGTCGCGAGAATCTCCACGGTCCAGCCTTTGAGCAGATGATCGCTTTCTTCAAGCATATTCATCGCCAGCGTGTAAGGCTCTTCGCCGGTGGAGCAGCCCGCGCTCCAGATGCGAAGACGTTTGATCTGCACCGTTTTTTCGGTGACGAGTTCGGGCAGAATGACTTTGCGCAGCGCGTCGAGTTGCGGCTGGCTGCGGAACAGGCAAGTCTCGCCGATGGTGAGTTCGTTGAGCAGTTCCCGGAGTTCGGAGTCGCGGCTGGAGCCGGTGGTGAGCCTTTCCGAATACGCGCGCGGGGTAGTGATATTTAGTTTCTTCATTCGGCGACTACATCCGTCGACCAGCAGGTAAAGTTTTTCTTCGAGTTGGAAGATGCCAGAGACCTTGTAAACCAGATCGCGGATCTGGCGAAAGATGGGATCGATGAGATCGGGGATCCGAATGGCCGGCGGTTTGGCGATGGCGGGTTTTGCTTCGGCGCTCATTTCAATCGAGGCTCCGCAACAGCAGGATTGTTCCTGGAAACATCCGGGCCAGGTGCGCGGCTTTCTAAAACGCGGCGAGTAATCTCGTTCGCTAACTGATGGAGGGGATAGACGCCGTCGGCTTGTCCAGCGGCGTAGACCAAGCCGGGCATCCCCCAAACCACGGCCGAGGCCTCGTCCTGAATGATGACTTCTCCGCCGGCTTCGCGAATACATTGCGATCCGCGCACTCCATCTGCTCCCATGCCCGTCATGACCACTCCTAACGCACTGGCTCCGTAGAGGTTTGCCACGGAGCGAAATAAAACATCGACGGCGGGACGGCAGGAGTTTTCCGGCGCCTCCTGATTCAAGTCGACGCGAACCTCGACTCCCGCTTTCTTGACCGTCATGTGGAAGTTGCCGGGGGCGATCCAGGAGTTTCCGGCCACAAGGACAGTGCCAGCGACGCCCTCCATAATTGAGATCTGCGAACGACTCGCCAGGCGTTCCGCCAGGAGCCGAGTGAACAAGGGCGGCATATGTTGCACGATCATGATGGGCACAGGAAAGTTCCTGGCAATCCGGGGCAAGACTTCGCCGAGGGCATTCGGTCCTCCCGTGGATGCGCCGATCGCCACGATTTCGATACGCCGCGTGGACCGCCTGCGAACCGTCGTCGCAGTTCTTGGCAATAGCGGAGTTGTCAGTTTCGGACTGCGAAGCGCACACAGTGCCTTGATCTTAGGAATCAGTTGGCTTCGGACCGCTTCGGTGGCCGCGGACAAATTCTCGGTTTTGCTCGGCTTGGTGACGTAGTCCGAGGCGCCAAGAGAGAGCGCTTCGAGAGTCGACGATGCTCCGCGCTCGGTCAGCGTGCTGAACATGATGACGGGCAACTTCGGATATGTTTTGCGCACAGCCGCCAGTGTTTCCAGCCCATTCATTACCGGCATTTCGATGTCAAGGGTAATCAAGTCGGGGTGTAGTTGCTCGATCCTGGCCAGCGCGATTCGTCCGTTACCGGCGGATCCAACGACTTCGAGGTCAACATCTCCGGCCAGTGTGTCGGACACCAGTTTGCGAATCACCACCGAATCATCCACGACCAGGATGCGTATGCGCGCCATTACGATTGTCCCGGTTTTCTCTACTGCCCGGCGTATTCTTTATATCGTCCATTTACAGAAGTTCATTAGGTCTCACCTCGCCAAGGCCGATGGCGCAAAGTCAGAGAGGGGCAGAACGAACAGGATTGTCTATGAAGGTCTTGCCAGAAGGTGCGTGAGGTCGAACGAGAGGAAAATTGTTCTTGCGGAGGTGGTCGACGTATCCCATCAACCGACTAGACCTGAAGCACATCGCCCTCGCGGGCGACCATTTCGTAAAGTACAGGATTGACGAAAAACCCGATGAACAGCCGCGAAATAAGTCCCGCAACAATCACGATGGCGAAAGGCCTTTGCGTGTCTGAGCCGATGCCGGTGGAAAGCGCCGCTGGCAACAAACCGAGGCAGGCAACCAGAGCGGTCATCATGATGGGGCGCAACCGGAGCAGGGAAGCTTCGCGGGTGGCGGAGCGAATATCCATACCGCCCTGGCGCAGCTTGTTGATGTAGGAGACTAAGATCACGGCGGTCTCGACGGAGACTCCGAGCAACGCCAGAAGTCCAAGCGCCGAAGAAACGCTAAACGGGGTGTGGGTGAGTTTCAGAGCGACGAGCGCGCCCACGGGCTCGGTCATGATCACGCCGAGCGCGATGGTCACGGGGAATTTGAAATTTCCGTAAAGCGCGAACAGAATCATGAAAATCAGCACGATGGCCAGCGGGCCGATGAAGTACATTTGCGAACGGGCTTCGACGAACTGGCTGTACTCGCCCCCCCATGCCATCGTGTAGCCCTGTGGCAGCTTCACGGCCTTCGCTACGGCGCTTTGTCCGGCGAGTACGGCGCCTTCCAGATCGCGGCCTTCGATGCTGTATTGCACGCCGATGTAACGCGAATTATTTTCCCGATAGATAAAGGAGGCGCCGTTGCCCTGGGTGATGTTGGCGACCTGGGTGAGGGGAATCTGCTGTCCATCGGGTGTGCCGACCAAGAGGTTTCCTATCTCGTGCGCGCTGCTGCGGAATTGCGGCTGCATGCGTACCACCAGATCGAACAGCTTCTCGCCTTGAATGACCTGCGTGACCGCTTGCCCGCCGACCGCCGCTGAAATCACCGCTTCTACGTCCGCGACATTCACGCCGTAACGCGCGATCTTATCGCGGTCTACGTCGACCAACAGGCTGGGCTGGCCCAGTTCGCGCACCACCGTAAGCTCGGTGAAGCCCGGAACTTTCGCGAGCGTGTTCTTGATTTGTATGGCTTGATTTTGCAGGACGTTTAAGTCTTCGCCGTAAATCTTTACCGCCAAGGAACTCTTCAGGCCGGTCAGGGCTTCATCGACGGCGTCTTCCGCGGGCTGCGTGTAGTTGTAGATAATTCCCGGGAAGGCGGTGAGCTTTTTGTTGATCGACTCGATCAGTTCTTTCTTGTCGGAGACTTCGCCACTCCAGGATTTGTCTTTGTAGGGCTTCAATCCGACATAGAATTCGCAGTTAAAAAAGCCTGTGGCATCGGTACCGTCATCGGGACGTCCAAGTTCAGAGCCCACGACCGTAACCTGGGGATACGACATCAGTATGTCGCGAATCTGTGGAGCGATACTGCTCGCCTCTTCAAAAGAAATGGTGTAAGGCATCGTCGCGCGCACCCACAGCGCTCCTTCGTCGAGGTGTGGCATGAACTCTCCGCCGATAAAGGGAACCAGCAGGAGGGTCGCGCCAAAGATCAGGGTCGCGACCGCGATGGTGGTCTTGGGCCGGTCAAGTGCCCAATCGAGCTGCACTGCATATTTCCGCTTCATCCATTCGAAGGCGCGGTTCGGTTTCTCGCGAACGCCGCTCTTGAACCAATAGGAGGCGAGTACCGGGATGAGGGTAAGAGTCAGGATGAGCGCGCCGACCAGCGCGAAAGACATGGTCTCGGCCATGGGATGAAACAATTTCCCCGAGGGTCCGCTCAGGGCGTAAATCGGAAGGTAACCGGCCAGGATAACGGCGACGGAATAGAAAATTGGGCGATCGACATCTTTGGCCGCAGCCAGAATGACCTTGTGCAGATCGTAGTGCTGGCCTTCGCGAAGAGCCAGTTCGCGATAGATGTTTTCGATCATCACTACCGTGCCGTCGATCACGATGCCGAAATCGATGGCGCCGATAGAAAGCAGATTCGCGGCGACGTCGTGCGCATGCAGGACAATAAAGGCGAATAGCAGCGACAGTGGAATCGTGACGGCGACAATGAGGGCGGCGCGGAAACTGACCAGGAAGAAGATCAAAACGATGAGAACGAAGACCATCCCTCGCAGCAGGTTCGCTTCGACCGTTTCAGTGGTGAGGTCGACGAGTTGGCTGCGGTCGTAGAAGGGATGGACCTTAACGTCGGAAGGCAGGATGTGGTGGTTTAGTTCTTCGGTCTTGGCCTCGACGCCTTTGAGTACATTCTGAGTCTGCTCGCCTCGCAGCATCAAAATGACGCCCTCGACGGCGTCGTCATTTTTCTGAAAGCCGAATTCGCCGAGGCGTGGGGCGTGGCCGATGGTGACCTCTCCGATGTCGCGCACGCGTATGGGTACGCCCTTGTTTGCGCCGACGACGATGTTGCCGATGTCGTCGGTGTTCTTAACCAGGCCGATGCCGCGCACGTAGTAGAACTGTCCGCCTTGGGAGAAAAATCCGCCTCCGGCGTTTGAGTTATTTGCGGCCAACGCTGTCGTGACTTGTGGAATGGTCAGGTGATAGCCGTAGATGCGTGCGGGATCGAGCAGCACTTGATACTGCATCACCGTACCGCCAAAGCCCGAGTCGTCGGCGACGCCGCGGACCGATCGGTAGGCGTGCTCGACCACCCAATCCTCGATCGTCTTCAACTCCTGCGGGGAACGGTCGGGGCTTTCCAGAACGTAGCGGTACACCAGTCCGCTCGGGCTGAACAAAGGGGACATGGTGGGCGTCACGCCGGTAGGGAGCGTGGCTTGAGCGAGGCGTTCGAAGACGATTTGACGGGCGAAATAACTGTCGGTGCTTTCGTCGAAAGTCAGGATTACATGCGATAAACCGTAGAGCGAGATGGACCGCATCACGACCATGCGCGGAACCCCATTCATTTGCAGTTCTAGGGGAAGCGTTACCAGGCGCTCGACTTCTTCAGCGGCGTGATCGGGCCATTGCGTGACGAGTTCGACCTGCGGCGGGGCAAGGTCGGGGTAGGCATCCACCGGCATGCGCTGGAACGAGAGGACCCCGCCGACCGTGATGAAAGCGGTCAACATGAGTACCAGGAACCGTTGCCGCAGCGCTGCTTGGACTATTCGGTGAATCATTCGGTTGTCGCGAAACTATCTTTCTAACTAGCGTTGCAACGAGTTGGCGAACTGCAGGAACAAGCTGCCGTTTCCGATGACCTGATCGCCGGCTTTCAGCCCGCTCATAATTTGCGTTTGCCCGTTCAGGCTTTCTCCCAGGGTCACGGAGCGCCGGCCAAATTGATTTGCAGAGGCTGCCGCATAGACGAAGGGTTGATTCTCGGTATCGCGGAGGACAGCGGCATCGGGAAGCGCGATGGCGTTAGCAATCGAGCCCGCATTCACCGTTGCCACGACGTACATGTCTTTCTTTAATTTCTCTCCGGGGTTATTGGTTTCGATGCGCGCCGGCAAAGTGCGCGTGCTGGGATCGAGGGCGGCTGCGACGTAGGAAATGCGACCGTGGAAAACTTCAGGGTAGGTGTCGGTTTGAATGGCGACGACATCTCCGACGCGGACGTACGGCAAGTCCTTTTGATAGACGTTCACCAGCACCCACACGTTGCTGACGTCGGAAATCATGAAACATTGGGTTGAACCGGGTTGAATGAGCTGGCCGGCGGCAACGTCTTGTTCAACGACCAGACCGCTAATCGGCGCTCGCACCGGGACTTCGAACGAAGGCGGAGCCTTCACCAGCGCGTCAGGGTCGGTAATGCCCATAACCTTCAGTGCCGCCTGCGACGAAGCTAAATCCCCACCCGCCTGTACCTCGGTCGATTCCGCCTGCTCCAAAGCTTGTTCTGCGATGGCGTGGTGCTGGTACAAATCCTGTGCGCGGGCGAAGGCTTTTTCCGCCAGAGCGTAGGCGTCTTTCGCCTTCAAATAATTTGTGCGAAGTTGGGAATAGTCGGGACTGGCCACGTACAGCATCGGCTCGCCGCGAGTTACGTTTTGCCCGGGGACGACCACTACTCTCGAAACCGGTCCGCTGACTTGTGTGATGACGGGGGTGGTGCGAAATCCGTTGTAGGCAACGGCCCCGGTCAGTCTGAGCGACCGGGTTAACGTAGTCGGCTGAACCGTGAGGACTTGCACGTGAGACATCTGATCCTGCGGAATGGTGAATAGTTGGGCGTCGTTTGGATTGGCTGCGCTGGCAGAGTTCGTGTCCGGATTCGCTCCCGAGCATCCTGCGAACGCCAGAGTCAGAGCCGAAAGCGCCGCGCCCGCTGTAAAGTAGCGCCAATTGTGCATCCGCATTTTCATGGGAGATTCCTTGTGCCCACCGCTTCTTTCAGTTGTTCCAACGCAGTCATATAAGACGCCAGAGCCTGGCGATAGGAGAGCTGCACTTGGCGGTAGCTGCGCTCGGCGTCGAGAAAATCGAGGAGACTTGCTGCGCCGCGCTTGTATGCGTACTCACTGATGTCGCGGGAATCCTGCGCCTGCTTCAAGTATCCGGAGGTGTAGAGTTGCACGACTTCCTCATTGCTTCGCACGGCCTCGTAGGCGTTGCCGACATCGGAGAGCACGGTGTCGCTGGCGGCCTGCTGTTGCTCTTCGGCCTGCGTGAGCGCGTATCCGGTGCGCGCGATCTCACCCTGATTGCGATTGAAGATCGGTAATTCAAAATTGGTGAACAGTGATGCGGTACTCTCGCCCGATACATGGGTGAAGTCATAGGTGCCGTTCACGTCGACCTTGGCATTGGCCTTGGCGAGCAAGACCTGGCTGCGGGCCGCCGTAATCCCCAACTCGGCGGCTTGAAAGTCGGGGCGCTCGCGCAGAGCCTTCATCTGCAGGTCTTCAACGTTCGCTTTAATGGGCTGGTAGGCCAGGTCGCCAATAACATCGTAATCGGCAGGCACTGCGTTGTAGCCGAGAAATCCGCGCAAGGCGACCAGCGCTTGCACCTTGGCAAGTCGCGCGGTGGAGACGTCGGTTTGAAATTGTAGAAGCTGCAACTTGATTTTGAGATAGTCACCCTCGCCGATGTAGCCCGCCTTGAATTGTGCCTCGCCGATGTCGACCGTCTGTTGAAAGCTCTGAAGATCCGTCAGCGCGAACTGAAGTGTCGATTCCGCCTGCAATACACTGATGAACTGCTGGCCAACGTTGAAGGCGAGAGTCCGTTCCGCGTCGGCAACCTGAGCGCGCGTAACTGCGGTCGCGTCTCGAGCGGCCTGAATGCGGCGTTGGCGCTTTTTGCCGCGCTCAAACAGGTAGCTGATGCCGACATCGAATTGCTGAATGTTGTTGAGATTATCGCCCGAAAAATATTGCGGACTGAAAAACGGAACGAACTGCGTGTCAGCCCCGAACGTGGGATTAGGCCGCAAGCCAGCGGTGATTTCCTGCGCCTGGTTTTGAAGAATTTGGGTTCGAGTCGCGCGCAGGGCATGATTGTGGGCCAACGCCAGCTCAATCGCATGGTCGAGACTGATCAGCGTAGAGGTTTGTGCAAGGCCAGCCCCCACCAGCAGAGAGAGAATGCTCGCCGGAACCAGGAACCAGAAGCACTTGTACCGCATAAAGTTGAATCGAATAGCCTGAACCGCCGTGGATGACGTGGCGGGCGAATGGGCAGAACTAACGGGCAGTAGTCCGATGGTCGCCGTCGGTCTCCATCCTCCCATTAACTATGAATGCGCGCAACGAACAATGGATGTATTGTAAAGCACAACTTTCAGGATTCGCCGCCTTTCACGGCTGACCATGCAATCATCGACGATGGCAGGCTCAGAGGGCGGAGAATCCGTTATGCTTACCCGACATGGAATCCGCGGCAGACTGTGATCTCGCGATCGAATTTCGAGATGTCTCCTACACGGCGCCCACCGGCCAGCGGGTGCTTAGCCGCTTGAGTCTGCAAGTGGGCCGGGGAGAGACGCTCGTGCTCTTAGGCCGTAGCGGCTCGGGAAAGACGACCACGCTCAAGTTGGTGAATCGCTTGTTGTCGCCGAGTAGCGGGGAGATTCGGGTGAACGGAGTTGCGGACGCGGATGTCATCAGGCTGCGGCGTGGCATTGGATATGTGATTCAAGATGGCGGCCTGTTTCCGCATTTCACGGTGGAGAGGAACATTGCTCTGGTCCCAACGCTCGAGGGCTGGCCGTCGGAGCGCATCCGGGTGCAAGTGCGGGAGTTGTTGCAGGTCGTCGGGCTGGATGAAGAGCTGGCCTCGCGGTATCCGCGCCAGCTTTCGGGTGGACAGCGGCAGCGTGTCGGCGTGGCCCGGGCCCTGGCGGCCGATCCGCCGATTTTGCTCATGGACGAGCCGTTCGGGGCGCTCGACCCGCTCACGCGCGATGAACTGCAGCGCGAATTTCTCGCCCTGCAAGAAAAGATGAGCAAGACGGTAGTTTTCGTTACCCACGATCTGCGGGAGGCTCTGCGTATTGGGTCGCGCATCGCGCTGATGGAAAATGGCCGCGTGGTCGTCGTGCTCTCTCCAGATGAGTTTTTGCGTTCCACGCAGCCTCTGGCCGCGGCTTATATGCGCGCCTTCGACGCCGGGCCGACGTCGGATCGGAGCGCTTCGTGAACTTGTTTCACTTCATCGTACTGAATCGCGACCAGGTGCTTGAGCTCACATGGGAACACGTTTCGTTGGTGGCGATTTCAATTTTGTTGGCGGTAGTGGTTGGGATTCCGCTGGGCATCACGATTGCGCGCTGGCCGAAGTGGAACAAGCCAGTGCTCGGCTTCGCCAATATTATTCAGACGATTCCAAGCCTGGCGTTGTTTGGGTTCTTGCTGCCCGTGCCCTGGCTGGGAGCCCGCGTTGACCGTTTGGCCATTCTGGCGCTGACGCTATACGCGTTGCTGCCGATCATCCGGAACACCTACACCGGAATCCGCGGCGTAGAGCCATCGGTTGTTGAGGCGGGACGCGGGATGGGGATGACCGACACCCAGTTGCTGCTGCAGGTAGAGTTGCCGCTGGCCCTGAGTGTGATTTTGGCGGGTGTGCGCGTGGCCGCTGTCATGTCGGTGGGCCTGGCGACGCTTGCCGCGGCGATTGGCGCGGGTGGCTTGGGAGAATTTATTTTTCGCGGACTCGCCATGGTCAACAATCAGCTCATTCTGGCCGGAGCGATTCCCGCCGCACTGCTGGCGTTGTCTGCGGATCTTGTTCTGGGATGGCTGGAGAGGCGGTTGCGGCCGCGATGACACGATGATCGCGAAGCCAGCCAACCTTCGAAATCACTGGGCGACTTCGCGATTATGGGTCTGCACGTGTGTCGGGCTGCTCGCGATCGCACTGAACCTGCTCTCCAGTTGCTCGCGCACCTATTCCGATCGCATCGTCATCGGCTCCAAGAATTTTACCGAGTCTCTCATTCTCGGCGAGCTTCTGGCGCAGCAGATTGAGTCACACACGAGTCTCAAGGTCGAGCGCCGATTCTATTTGGCGGGAACTTATATTTGCCATCAGGCGATTCTGGCCGGACGCATTGACATCTACCCCGAATACACCGGCACTGCGCTAAGCGCGATTCTGAAACAGAATCCTGGCAGCGACCGTGCGACGGTCTATCGCGAGGTCAAAGAAGCGTACGAGAAGCGCCTGGGGTTAACGCTCGGTCCAGGTTTCGGATTCAACGATACCTTCGCGATGGAGATTCGTGGGGACGACGCGCGGCGGCTGAATCTTAAGACGCTTTCACAGGCCGCCGCTTACGCACCGCAATGGCGCGCCGGGTTCGGTTACGAGTTTATGGAGCGGCCCGATGGATACCAAGGCCTGGCTGCGGCGTACGGGCTACACTTTGTAGGGCAACCCGCGGTTATGGATCTCGGCTTGCTCGCGCGTTCACTACGCGATCGTCAGATTGATTTTGCCGCCGGCAACACCACCGATGGCCTGATCGCGGCGCTGGATTTTGTTGTGCTCGAGGACGATCGGCATTACTTTCCGTCTTATGAGGCCGTGCCCGTGCTGCGGCAAGAAATGTTGCGGCAACATCCGGAAGTTGCGCAGGCGCTTGCCGGCCTGGAGGGAACGATTTCCGACCAGGAGATGCAGACCTTGAACTATGCGGTCGATGGCATGCACCGAGACGTGAAAGATGTTGTGAGCGAGTTTTTCAGAAAGAAGCCGGCGAAATAAAAAGGTTAGTGGCGTTAGACGTACGCTGTAGTGCGTCAGACAAATCCACATTCTTAAAGCGCCAGCTTTCCCCGTGCTCCTCTGTGTCCCCCTGTGTTCAAAGGCCTTGACTTCCGCGCACCAAAATCAACAAGGGTTGGAAGCGTCGCATGATCGCAAAAGCTGCGCTTCGCCGCGTGAAAGCTCCTAATGGCCGCTTTTTGCACTAAAAAGGCAGTTTCCGAGAGGTTATTTTCTTCTGCAACGGCCTGTAGGAGCCGGTCATCTAACCATTGATCGTGGCGGGTGGTACTTGGAGTGCTCTTAACTGGGTTGCTCAACCACCAAGGTCGCAGGCGAATTTCGCCGGGGGGATGACTGGAATGCTTGCCGAGCAAGATCAAGATAAGGTGACGCTTCAGCCCGAATTGCTCGACAGACTCGCGGACGCGCGCAGACGCACCGACGATCTTTTCTCTATCGTCAAACCAGAAGCTCTTTACGATCGCCCGATTCCAGAGCGGCATCGGATTATTTTCTACATGGGGCACGTAGAAGCCTTTGACTGGAATCTCTTGCACGACCGCATCATCAAGATCGAGCCCTTCGATCCGAAGCTGGATCACCTCTTTGCCTTCGGCATTGATCCAGTGGATGGCCAGCTTCCCTCGGATGTCCCCGCTGATTGGCCGGCGATCGATGTCGTGCAGGATTATGTTGGCCGGGTGCGCAAGACTCTTGATCGTTCCTTGTCCACCGACTTCGGAAGCTCGGTTATTTCAGGTCAATCTCCGAATACTTTATTGAATGTCGCCATCGAACATCGGCTGATGCACGCTGAAACTTTGGCGTACATGCTGCATCAGCTTCCACTGGATAGAAAAGCCAAGCAGGCCGCCGATCCTGTAATTCCGGTGCAGCCGTTTAGTCCAGAAATGATCCGAATTCCTGCGGGGAGCGCGGTGCTCGGACTAGCGCGCCAACAGGACCTCTTTGGATGGGACAACGAGTTCGACGCTAATTCTGTGCAGGTCCCGGCGTTTTCTATCGATCGTTTCAAAATTACGAACGGCCAATTCCTCGAATTCATGCGCGGAGGCGGCTATGAGAAGCCTGAGTTCTGGACCCCTGCGGATTGGGATTGGAAGACACAACAAGATATTTCCGCTCCAGGTTTCTGGCGATCCAAAGATGGAGAGTGGCATCTGCTGACCATGTTCGATTCCATTCCACTTCCTCTGGATTGGCCGGTTTACGTTAGCCATGCCGAAGCGAGTGCGTACGCGCGCTGGGCAGGGAAGAGCCTTCCGACCGAAGCACAGTGGCATCGAGCGGCTTACGCCACCCCCAATGGCGTCGAAAGGACCTATCCATGGGGTTCTGCGAATCCCGCTGAAAAGTTTGGAAATTTCGATTTTCAGCGCTGGGATCCCACGCCGGTCAGCGCCTTTGCCGAGGGAGGGAGCGCCTTCGGAGTCGATGGCCTCGTCGGAAATGGTTGGGAGTGGACTTCAACCGTGTTCGGGCCATTTGCCGGGTTTGAAAGGTTTTCGTTTTACCCCGGATACTCGGCCGACTTTTTCGACGGCCGGCACTATGTAATGAAAGGCGGCTCGTCGAGAACCGCAGCCTGCATGCTGCGCAGGAGTTTTCGTAATTGGTTCCAACCGCATTACGGATACGTGTACTCAGGATTTCGCTGCGTTACCGACTGATCCCCATGAAAACTTCAAATTTAGCTTATGCGGTTGCCGCCGACCCTGTGTACGATTTTGCCGCCGAAGTGCGCGCCGGGCTTACCCGGCGTCCGCAGAAAGAACTGCCGTCGAAATATTTGTACGACAAAGTTGGCTCGGCGCTATTCGAGGTGATCTGCGAATTGCCGGAATACGGTCTCACGCGCGCCGACGAAAGGCTCCTTCAGCGGTACGCCTTCGAAATGGTCGCCGGAGTTCCAGATAAAGTCGTGGTCGCGGAACTGGGCAGTGGCAGCGGCCGCAAAACGCGCTGGATTCTTGAAGCCTTGCAATCGCGCGAGCAAATTCACTATTGCCCCATCGAGATCTCCTCCGCAGCTCTGGCCATGTGCGAGCGCGAACTTGGCGACATTGATACCGTCAGCATTCTGGGCTTCGAGCGCGAATATCTGGCCGGCCTGCGTGAAGTCGCTGCCCGCCGCGACAAGAACGAGCATCTGATGGTGCTTTTCCTCGGGAGCACGATTGGAAACTTCGATCATCCCGCCGATGTGCAATTTTTAAGAGAGGCACGGCGCGCGCTTCGACCCGGGGACTCGCTCCTTCTCGGTACCGACCTTGAAAAGTCCATCCCTCGAATGCTGGCTGCCTATGATGACCCGATCGGCGTGACCGCTGCGTTTAACCTGAATCTGCTGGCGCGCATCAATCGCGAGCTCGACGCAGATTTCCATCTGGATGACTTTAGACATGTTGCGCTGTTCAACGAAAAATCGCGCAGCGTAGAGATGCACTTGGCCTCGAAGCGGCGGCAAATTGTCGCGATTCCGGGCGCCGGTATCTCGGTCCCATTCCGCGAAGGCCAGACCATTTGGACCGAGAGCAGTCACAAATACTCGCGGCCCGAGTTGCTTCGCCTGGCCATGGCCGCGGGCTTTCGCTGCCAGGCACAATGGTTCGACGACGAGTGGCTGTTTGCGGAAAGCCTGCTGGTGGCGGAATAGGTGCTTACGAAGCGCTATCCAACCCCATGAAGAGATTGTTGAGTGCTTCAGCCAGCGTCGGATGTGCGAAGACGCCGTCTCTCAAAGCCGTGTAAGGCAGCTTGCCCATCATCGCCACTTCTAGAATCGACATAATCTCGCCGCCTTCGATGCCAAGCACTGCAGCTCCCAGAATTTGATCGGTTCCGTCCTCCACAACCGCCTTGATAAGTCCACGCGTTTCGTCCATCTCGAGTGCGCGAGCCACTGAAGACATCGGGAGCTTGGCCACGCGAAACCTGCGCTCTTGCGCGCGGGCTTCGGCCTCACTCATCCCGACTCGACCAAGCTGAGGATCGATAAAAACCGTGTAGGGGACGATGCGGCCATCAGTCGTCCGGTTTTGGTTCTCGATGATATTCGCCTGCAGAATACGGAAATCGTCGTAGGAAATGTGCGTGAACGCCGGTCCGCCCTTCACATCGCCCAAAGCGTAAATGTCTTTCTGGCTGGTTTCGAGGCGGCCGTTCACTTTGATGAAACCGCGATCGTCGGTCGTGACGCCCGCACTGGATAGATTCAGCGAATCGCTGTTCGGCGTTCTGCCGGTCGCTACCAGCAGGTGAGAACCACTCAAAGTCTGCTTTGCAGCGTCGCTGCCAAACTGCAGTTCGACGCCGCTCGTGGTCTGGCCTACCGCTCGCGCCCTGGCATTGAAAAATATATCGATGCCGTCCTCCCGCAGAATCTTTGCGACTTCGTCGGCAACGTCGAGATCTTCACGCGTCAAAAGTTGCGAACCAGAATGAACAATGCTGACGCGGCTGCCAAAGCGGCGAAACATCTGCCCAAACTCGACGCCGATGTAACCGCCGCCAAGAATGATCAAGTGCTCAGGGACGGCGTCCAATTCCATAATCGACGCGTTGTCGAGGTACGTCACAGAGTCCAGCCCGGCGAGCCCAGGAACCGAGGCTCGAGTGCCCGTATTTAGAAAGATCCGATCGCTCGTAATCGAAACTTCGCCGCCATCATTTAACAGAACGCTCATTGCTCTGGGCCCGGTGAAGCTGACCGCGCCGAAAATCAAATCGACGTTTTCAATCCGCTCGATGCGTTTCTGGCTGCCCTCACGGAAGCTGAGTACGATATCGCGCTTGCGCTGGCGCACCCGCTTCATATCGACCTTCGGTGCGTAGCCCTCGACGCCATAATCTGCGCCCCGGCGCGCAAGATACGCTACACGGGCGCTGGCGATCATCGTCTTGGTGGGAGTGCATCCTTCGTTGACGCAGGTTCCACCCACGTACTTGCGTTCAATCAATGCGGTGTGAAGTCCGGATTTCCCCAACGCGCCCGCGAGCGGACCCCCGCCTTGACCAGCTCCGACAACCACGCAGTCATAGTGTGGGGATATTTTCATCGATCAGGATGTTCACGATCACCTTGGGTTTGGTTTCTGAACAAATTACGCGGCGGCTTCTCCGTAAGGAATATCTGCACGCGTCGCTCGCGCCACCGGCTTTTCATGAAGAAGCAGTTCAGTCGCCTGCACCCGGCGATCGTTATGAAACCAGCATTGAACCGCGCGATCGCAGAGCAGATTCGTCAGCGCCAGCAGGCTCATGCCTTGATGATGAGCCATCCATGACCGGATCACTTCCGAACGTGTTTTGCGGACGTGGCTGCGAGATCGGGTAAAGTCTACGGACTCATAGAACCCAAAAGAACCAAGCCAGCCCAATCCTTCCATGCGACGAAGGTTGTCCAGTGACGCGGGGAGATCCACTGCGAGCGCGAGGAAGGTCGAATAAGGGGAGATGACCAGCGACTTGTTGTCCTGTCGCATCATGGCGAGCTGTGGCAAGCCGAAAGCGCGATATTGATAGTTTCCCGCGTCATCAAGCTTGAAATAAGCGGACTCCGAAATTCCCCACGGAACTCCTCGCTTCGCAGCGTATGCCTGCTGGGAGCGCACGACAGCGATCTGGGTTCGGTCGAGCAAAGTATTCGCGTAGGAACGCATCCAAAGCGCAGGCATCAGGTATTCAAACATCGTCCCCGTCCAGGAGAGTAAAACGGGATGGCCTTGGTCGAGAGTGTGGGCGCGTCCCAGGCGGAACCAGCACTCCTGAGAAATATCTTCTTTGGCGATCGCTGCGAAGACGGCGATGCGGGACTCGGTCGCGAGCAAATCGTAACAAGCCGCCTGCAACGTCTCTAGCGTCACGTCGAAGCCTACCGATAGAAGCTCGCGCCGCGGATCGAGCAGGAAAGAGAAATCGGTGTCGATCGCCAGTTTCCCGGCTATCGCACTCATCTGGCGAAAGTCGGCGGAGAGACGAAGCGTATTGGCGCGAGCTTCGGCCAGCATCGGCTTAAGTCGCGCGTACAATCTGCGGATCTCGCTCGACGCCTCGGCGAGATTGGATTCCATCGCTTCCAACTCCCAGGTGAGATCTGGCAGCTGTTGCAGCGAGGTCTGCTTCTCCATCATTGCTGCGACGATCTTGTGGTTGCGCAGAGCGGCAAACTCCGGCAGCCACCACGGCGAATAATCCCCGACAGTTTGTTGAATCTGCCTGAAGCGAGAGCGCGTTTCTTCGCAAAGCCAGCGGACATCCGCCAAGCGCTTCGACTTGGCGGGAGGATCGATGCAGTCGAAAACGGATTCTGGAATCGCAAGCACCGACTGCAGCCAGTCTTCGCGATCGAGGTGCCGTTCCCATCTTTCGAAATCGCGGCGCGAAATCGCATTCCAGTCAGCCAGAATGCGGAACTGGTCGAGCAGGCCTTGGGCCAGAGCACGATCGAGCAGCGGTTTGCGCAGCCGGTCAAGCGCGCCTTGCTCCAATGTCCATAACGATGCAAGAAAGTTTCCGCTATCGACCGACGAGACGAACTGCGGAGTCAGGGGTTCCAAGGTTCGCGTGTCGTACCAGTTCAGCAGATGACCGCGGTATTTTGGAAGCCGCGAAACCGTCGCCAGCGTACGCTGATTTAATTCGACAAGCTCAGGCACAGTGAGATATCCGAACTCGACGGCAGCCTGCCTCGCATTTAACAGCAGCCCGAGATTCGTGGGCGATACGCGGCTCGCGATGGCGGCGGGTTCTTCCTGCACATTGTCGGGGATCAGCCAATTTTCTTCTGCGGTCGAGAACTGGAAAAAATATCGCCAGGTGAAGAGCGCATAGCGCCGCAGCAATTCTTCATCGCGACCGTTCATCTCGCGATTGGGTTCGGCAGGCGATTGATTCAGCCAGACCGCGACCAATTTGCTCATTCCCCACACCGCAAGAATCGGTATCGCCGGCAACAAAGCTTTCGGCCGCACCCACCACAGAAATAGTCCCATGAGGCCGGCGAAAACCGGCATCCACTCCAGATAGCGATCGATCGGTGTGCGGCGACTGCCGATCTCAGCTTCGGCGGCGGTCTCCCACTCCAGCATGCGCTGGCGAGTCAACGTTCGCCGCACAATCGCACGCCCGACGGCGTCGAGAGAAAGAAGGGTCTGGTGCGCCAAAAAAACCAGGGTCAGAGCAACGTTCACGGTTGCCGCGTACAAAGTAGTAAGCGCGTTGCGAGCGATCTCCGATCGATACTCCGCCAGCGCCTTGATCAGAGAGAATCCGAACTCGAACCACGACGGGATAAATAAAACCGAAATTGCGGTGAGAGTCCACAGCGTGTGATTCTGACCCGGCACCAGCCAGCCGAACAACAACAGCAGCATGATCGCGGGTTCGACCAGGCTGCGGCGCAGGTTATCGAGAATCTTCCAGCGCGAGATCAGCGAAATCGGATTGGGAACATGATGCCCCGACTCGAGCGGAACGGTGGACGTGAGCCACTCTACGATCTGCCAATCGCCGCGTAGCCAGCGGTGTTTGCGGCGATTGTAGGCGCTGTAGTGCGACGGATAATCCTCGATCACTTCTATGTCGCTGGCCAACCCCGCGCGGGCGTAAGCGCCTTCGATCAGATCATGACTGAGCAGGGCGTTGCGCGGGAAGCGGCGATCGAGCACGCGGTGCAGAGCGTCGACTTCGTAGATTCCCTTGCCGGTAAAGCTGCCCTCGCCATACAGATCCTGATAGGTGTCGGAAATTGCGCGTGTATAAATGTCGAGGCCAGTCTCTCCCGCGTAAATGGCGGCGAGCCGCGATCGGGCCGTGCTCTGTACGCTGACTCCCACACGCGGTTGCAGGATTCCGTAACCGGCGACAACAATGTTTTTCTCCGGATCGATGATCGCGCGATTGAGCGGATGCGCCAGCGTGCCGACCATTCTCGCGGCCGAGCCACGGGGAAGTTCGGTGTCGGAGTCCAGCGTGATGACATATTGAACCTTCGGCAGAATCGAAACGTCTCCCACCTTGATCGGAAAGCTGTCATATTGCCCGCGCATCAATTTATTCAAGTCAAGCAGCTTGCCGCGCTTGCGCTCCCAGCCCATCCAGCCTTTTTCACGCGGATTGTAGACGCGATGGCGGTGCAACAGAAGAAACGATCCACTGTTCTGCTCGCCATATTTTTCGTTGAGTTCTTCGATCAGTCGCGAGCACAAATCGATGAGAGGATTGTCCTCAGGCGCGGGATGATCCGAGTCTGACAGGTCGGAAACCAGGGCGAAGTGTACGTTACGGTCGTGATTCCCCAAATACCGGACCTCAAGACTCTCGATGAGTCCGCGAACCTGCTTTTCATTCAGCAGCAGAGTGGGGATCGCGACCAGGGTTGTGCAATCGTCCGGAATGCCGTCGGTGAAATCGAGCTTGGGGAGAATTTCCGCCGGCAGAATCGCGACCACCAGATACGTCATAACCTGCACCGCCGCCTGTGAGCTTGGCAGCAGCAGGATCAACAATGAGAGCATCACCAGTTCAGGCGAACTGCTGGGGACGGTCAACCGCAACAAAAGGCCGGTCACGATCGTGAAAGTGAGAATTGCAATACCCGGCA
>Ga0210410_10000710_pt1 | contig 34355 bp, 31 predicted proteins | sample IncBWC4MmetaG_FD_161058 | JGI IMG/M metagenome (GOLD analysis project Ga0210410, IMG submission 161058) | Forest soil microbial communities from Barre Woods Harvard Forest LTER site, Petersham, Massachusetts, United States - Inc-BW-C-4-M | ecosystem: Environmental > Terrestrial > Soil >...
CTTTCCTTGTGAACATCCATGCCGATATACTTCACGCTATCCATATACAGGGTGCTCCTTTCTGGAGGGGTTCGAGCCGAACACTCAAAACCTTACTCCAAAAGGGGCGCCCTTTTATATTGCGTCGTTACTCGACATCTGCCATGCCAGAACTTTCAGATATGCGGTAAATGCGTACCGGCCAATGGGTCAATTTATTGCTGGCAGGCTCTCTACACAACGAATTTTGAGAGTGGTATCCTTATCTCGTTCTCATCAGAAGTGAGGCCCCAGCATGCAGCGCACGAGCGCCATGGAATCCGCGCCGAGCGTTTTCCGAAGAGTCTTTCCCGCTGTGCTTCTCCTTTGCCTAGCCAATTCGGGCTGCAACTCATGCTATTCCGGCTTCTGGAACGGAAATGGAAGTGGCCTCGCCGTAAGCACCTCGTCCTGTCCTCTCACCAAAGCCACTGGTGCGGTTATCGTGCGGATGAGTGTGGCTTCCGCGCCGCCGGCAGCCGCGGCTTTTCCATCACCATTCGCATCGCCACGCGACGTACAGCACATTTTTGTCACGCTTCACGGCATTGAGGCCCATCCAAGCGTGATGGCAGGTGAGGATTCGTCTGGCTGGGAGGAACTTGTTCCTGACTTGGCAGCGCATCCGATGCAGTTGGACCTGTTGGCGGTGAACGGCGATTCTCGATCACTGGGTTTACCCGCCAGCGCAACCGCCCCAGCCACGATTCCCGCAGATGAATATCGCCAACTGCGACTCCGACTGGTGTCGGTCCATCCTTCCATGGATGACGTCATCCCTGAAAGCAACGACTGTGGCAATGTTGGCTGGAACTGCATCGTCTTTGCTGATCGTTCTGTGAAGCCTTTGGAATTCGACCGTCCCGTCGCAGAATTTCACATCACTCCGGAACGCGGCCTTTTCCGGGTTCTTCCAGACGACGTCATCCATCTTTCGATTGAATTCAATGCTGCCTCTTCGTTCTTCTTCGCATCAAACACTGTGGTCCATCTCGTCCCCGTCTTCAGTGTCATTTCTCGGACCGCATCGTCCATTGACAGCGCGCAATAAATAAAGGAGCGACAAGAAAGCGTCGGATCTCAGCGTTCAGTGGACGGTAAGTCGGTGCTACCGGAAAGTTCCCTGCGCGCAAGTCAACTTCGGCGATTACGGCGTTTTTTACCAGACCTGTGTGGTGGGCAGTAGGTGTAATCACACTCCATGGCGAATTTTCATCCAGCGGCGGTTACCGGGTCCCACAGTGCGTACCGATGGCTGACAACTGCACAACATGAACTCGACACCCTGCCTCGGCGGTGTCCGCAGGCAGTGGTCGGCAAATATTTGGCCGTTACCTCGCTAGACAGCGGCGCTATGGCTCTCACGGATGCAGAGAAACGTGATGGCTGGCGAAGTCGAAATGAGATTGCTTACAGTCCCCAAATCCAATCTGCGACAAATTGTCGGACTGAAAGATTGCCGGAGGGATGCGCAGGCTTCAACGAGTGTTACGTCTTTAATTCCCCCTTCGACCTTGGAGAACTTTGGCACGGCAATGTGTTTGAGGCTCCGATAACGCCAGGGCAAGTCTGCACATCGTGAACTTTGGTCCTGGTTTTGCTTTGCATAACCCCGAAATGGCGAGCCTCGTCAGTCTTTTCTGGAAGCAACTCGATTGGATTCAACCCGAGTCTTACATCGCGGATGCGGATATGTTTTTGACGTTCGTAAGGCGTAATGAAGATATATTCGTCGCCGTTCGCAACGCCCTCAGTGACATTGCTCTCAACTCCTGGCCCTCCGCCGACTGGAACGTTTCCACGAGTTTGCCGCGATTGTCCGTCGCGCCCGCCAGACAAAAATGCGGCCACTCGTGTTTGTTGACGGCCTCGCGCAGCAAATCGAGCATGGTGACGAACTGCGAAAACACCAGAACTTTGTGGCCCCCCTCCATGAGCGGTTCGAGCAGATCTTCGAGCGCGGAAACCTTGGCGGCCTCGGCCAGATGCAACTTCGCATCGACCAGCGCCGGGTGGTGAACGGGCGAGGACCCGTGGCGAACGAGCTGTGCACGACACGGAGGAAGGCCGCTTCGCGCGGCCGGAGGTCGCGTCCGAGATGGGCGACAACCTTGTCGAGCAGCGGCGAGGGCAGAAGTTTTACCGCGGCCTCCTGGACCTTTTGCCAGTGCTTCTTCATAAGCGCGGCGATTCGTTTTCTGTCCGAGACGCGGGGCTCGCTGTTGTCCGACTCGCGCTCCTCTAATGCCAGCATCGCGGCGGCAATGTGCTTGCAACGCGCGGCGACGGGACAAGAGCATTTCGCCTCCCACTTGCCGTTGGCAAACTCGAGCTGCACTTCATAAACCCGCTCGCCAGGCACTCTCGCGGAATAGAGATGATCGGGTTCGACGCAGTCAACCTCGAGCACGCTGCCGCGGGAGGAAAAGCGTTTGGCGCGGTCGAGGGACTGGAAGCCCATCGAATTGAGGAACCGCTGGAGACCTTCGAGCATGGCTTTTTGCACGACCATCCCCCACCGAATGAAACCGTCGCCGCCATCTTAGCTCGACAGGGATCAATTGACCACCCGTCCTGGGAGGCCGGAAATCTTCATTGTGGACGTTTGCTTGTGAATGTAGTATCATAGCTACATGAAATTCGGATTGCGAGAAGCGAACCAGGAGTTCTCAAGACTCGTGAGGGCCGTTCGTGCTGGACAAGAGGTCGTATTGACTGACCGCGGCGAAGCAATTGCAGTCGTGAAGCCGCTGGAGCATCGTGGGCGGGAAAAGGCATTTCAGGCGATGGTGACAGAGGGTTTAATCCGACCGGCGCGGCAGAAAGGACCGATGAAGCTGTCGCGCTTTCGGCCGCTCAAGGTTACTGGAAGAAGGACCTTAGCGGAGGCCATCAGCACAGACCGCGAGGAACGCTTCTAGTGTGGGCTTACTTCGACAGCAGCGCAGTTGTGAAAGTTTATGTACAAGAGGGTGGTCGAGCTGCTGTGCTGCGGCTGCTACGCCAGCATGAGGTGGTCGCGTCCGCTATTCTGCCCGTCGAGATTCGCGGCGCCCTGCGCCGACGTGCAGCAGAAAATGTGATCGAAAGCGCCCGCCTCCCTTCGGCACTGCAGCAGTTCGCTAAGGACCGCACCCAATGGAACTTGCTCGCCGTGTCAACAGAAATTCTGGAGCGTGCTGAACAGATCGTCGCGAGTCATACAGTCCGAACACTGGACGCAATCCACATCGCGTCAGCGCAGGAGTTTGCCGAGCGGTTACAAGCACGTGTGCCGTTCATCAGCGCCGACCACCGGCAGATTGCTGCCGCCTCTGCGGCCGGATTGATAGTGCAACAAGTGGGACCCTAAGTGATCTGGCGCGCCCGGGGAGATTCGAACTCCCGACCTTCTGCTTAGAAGTCGCTCGACCACTTTAATCAGAACTTGCCGGAGCGGGCGTAAAGCGAGGGAAAATCAGCAACTTGTGATGAACGGTGACAAGCTACTTACTCCTTTTTCATCACCTTTAAGCAGGCGTTTTACCGCGATTTGTCACATTTAGTATTACATTTTCATGACAGAGTAAATCGTGGCGCCAATCAAGATATTGTACACAGAATCTATTCTGGCCTATGTGTCGAACGACTAAACCGTTTATAGTCAAAAAAGTCGTACGCGGGGCTGAACTCCTCAAAGGTAGCCGTCATGGTTTCAGGTTTCAGGCGTGCTCTTGATTGAGGCCGCTGACCATCCGCGACCAGTTCACAGACTGTGCCAGCAGACTCAACATCCCAAACAGGACCACCACCCCTCGAATCTCCCCGAGCACGGCCAGAACCCCTTCCAGCCTTGTCCTTCGACGTGTCGCAACAGGTTGTCCGAAAACAAGAAGAAAAATAACAGCGCCGCTATGTTGTACCCCGCCCTCGAATGCTTCTGCACGGTGGTAGGCTGCTCCTCATCTTCTTCATACTTCAGCCAACAGAAGCATAGGAAACCAACCAGGAGATACACCGCGTTGTGGCCCAGAAACGCCAGGGATGGCAGCATCAGCCTCCACCACGACCAGTATCCCGCCACCGTAAGTTTCAAAACCGCAGAAAGGAAGCCAAACATCCAGAACCACGTGGCCTGAATCGGATATTCTTGTTTGCTGCCCATGCCGCCTCGCACTCATAGTATTTCCAAGTTCACCCACAGGCGCTTCCCAGTTCACCGCCAGTGCATTGTGCTCTCCGGGGCAATACGTCAGAGTGCGCAGCATGATGAAGCGCTGAGCAATTAAGCGAACCAAGCAAAAAGACCAGTCACCTTGGACGCGCCAGCGAAAACGAAAGAGGAGGGTCCCATGAAAACGAGAGCTTTGGTTATGGCTTCGTTGACCAGTCCGGCGCTCTGCAAGGTGTGGTTGGGCCGTTCGTTGAGGGGTTGGAAATGGGCGACACGACGCAATTCTTTGTAAATCAAGGGGAGAAGCGCGCCGAGGGCCTTTCGGTCACCCTCCCGCCATACGCGCAATAGTTGCGTGACTTCCGAGAAGTACATGGAGCTCGGGGTTTGATGCTCATGCGACCTCTCCTGGACCATAGGAGAACTGAGATGACCCAACCTAGCCGAATTCTGAGTTCCACAGGGCTTCTCGCCCTTCTTGTTGTTGCGCTCTTAACCTCATTGAGCCTGCTGTCGGCCTATGGCGCACCGGGCTTGCCCCAAGTCGGGTCCATCGGGCTCCCGTCGCCGAGCTCGGCGAAATCTTGGCTGGTCCTGGGGCCGGAGACATTTGCGGGCAGTTCGGGAACGCCAACACCGGTGATCCAAAGGTTTGCGATTCAGAACCCGAAGACAACCTACGCCTTGCGCATTAGCAACGGCGGCGTGAGCGGCCGACTTCAATTGGCCAAATCGGCGGGCACGGTAACGCTGAACGGCGTTCAAGTTGTCGGCATAAGGGACTGGAATCAAGCCGCATCGACTATCGAAAAGGCTGTGACGCTGCTGCCCAGCAACCAGCTGGCAGTCACGGTGACTTCGGGACAGGGAACGGGAATGACCCTGGGGCTTATCGGCCTGGACAGCGATCCCCCGAAAATCGCTGCGACGTTCAATCCGCCGCCGAATGCAGCGGGCTGGAATAATTCGGACGTGACGGTGACTTTCACATGCTCCGACTTTACCAGCGGAGTGGCATTCTGCCCGTCGCCCATTACGCTATCGACGGAAGGGGTGAATCAGGTTGTGAGTGGTACAGCTTTCGACAAAGCAGGCAACGCGGCGACGGCGTCCGTAACCATAAATCTTGACAAGACACCCCCGATCATCTCCGGGAGTATCAACCCGCCTCCGGACGCAGGCGGTTGGAACGGCGGAGCTGTGACGGTCAACTTCACTTGCGCGGATGCTATGAGTGGCGTAGCCTCTTGCTCCTCGCCCGTTGCGGTGACTTCCGAAGGCACGACGCAGGTCCCCGGGACAGCCACCGATGTCGCGGGCAACACCGCAACCGCCAACGTCACCGTGAATATCTCGACCAAGTTATTCTACATACGCAATTACGCCGGGAAATGCCTTGATTACGGCACTGCGCCGAACGGGAGTGGCGCCACGGTGTTCCTCAATGACTGCAATCAGGCGCACCCGATTCGCGTAGAGGAGTACAATACCAGCAGCCACGAAGTAATCCTCTACGCCGGTTCGTTAGTTATCGGGGTGCACAAGCCGCTGGCGAATACGCTGGGTGGCGCACCGTCCCCGGGCCCATCCCCAACAGAACTCCCGCTCGAATTGCTGTTCTACGATCCGAGGCTGCACGTCAGCAACGGAAACGATATCCTCTTTGCGTTCGATGGCGACAGCATCATTCTGGCAAGCAGCCGCCCGTCGTGCATTCACACGGTCGTTCCCAGCACGACTGATCCGGAAGGGATCGCCGCCAGCGTCGATGGCGTTAGCAGGGTCGACGGAAGCTCGTGTGCCCCACCTCTGCCAGCTCCACCACCGCAACTTGTGGTTCAGATCCCGGGGAGCGGGGCGAACTTCATGGGGCTGGTTGTCGGATCACGCAACCTGGCGGACTCGGAGTTTTGGGACTTTAATGCCGTTGATGGCTCTGGCCGGTTCCCGACGACTGGCTTTGTGCCGGTCGCAACGAACTACGACCTTTGGAATGCCGTTTGCAGCTCTCCTGCGGCAACACCTGTTCGCCCGCCAATCTTTCCTGCTAGTCAGGCTCTTACTGCGTCCCAGGCGTGCACCAAACTGAACACGAAAATAGGTTGGGGAAGCGTGCTTGTAATCTCGGGCGGGGACCCAAACGAATGCCTTTATGCTCCCACGGCGGGTCAGTGTATCGACTTCTCGCTCTATCCTCCCCTCGCTCTCCCGGCTGGCGTGACCATACGAGGAGACCGGCGGGCCACAAACCTGGGGCCACTCGTCATCGGGTCTTACAACGTGCAGTACCCTTCTCCGTATCAGCCATATCCGCACGTATTTGATGTCCAAGGCGACTATGTACGTGTCACGGGACTACGACTGCAAGGCCCGACCACTAATACTACCGACAACTACTTGGCGGCCGACGGGATTGAGGTCGCCGACAACCATTTCTTTGGGACTCTGATTGACCACAATGATTTATCAGCCTGGAACAATGCCGCGGTCGAGGTTTATGGTACGAGCCCTTCGTCAACCGGTGTGATCCCGACAGGATCTGGCGTAGTTTGTCCGCCGCCAATTCTTGCCCTGAACGACAACGTCCGCATCGAACGCAATTTCATTCATCATAACGACCAAGGCGGCAAATATGGCAACGGATATGGCAGCGTGATGAGCGCGGGGGGGACCGCGACGATTTCCGGAAACACCTACACAAAGAACCGGCATTCCATCGCGGCGGACGCAGACATTCACAATCAATACGCCGCATGGTTCAACCTGGTGCTTTCAAATGTCCCTTCATACTGTATCCCGATCTGCGTTGTTGAGCAGACCTTCGATATGCACGGAGCGAACCAGGATAACCATGACGATGGAGGGATTGCGGGGAACGAAGTTGATATTGCATGGAATACGTTTCTTTCCAACAAGTCCGACAATTTCGACCTGCGTGGCCAGCCTTGTAACGCGGTGGGGAGCACGGGTGGCGCGCTGGCATTCCTCGATTCATTCCACAATAACGTCTCCATGCGGAACCACGACCAAGCTGTTCAGGTCTGGGACTACTACGCAGGTTATTTAGGTGGCGGCCAATACTATTCTTCAACTTACTCACCCTTAATAGAGATTCAGAATAACCAATTTGCGGATACCGGCTATTCCGATCCCACAGTGAGCCTTGGCCCCAGATCCCTCGGCGTTGGTGATTTCGACGGCGACGGGCGGGAGGATGTGTTTCTCGCGACGGGCGCGGCCTGGTATTACTCTCCCGCTGGCAAAGCCGAGTGGCGTTATCTGAACGGCGGAAAGACGGACCGGATCGACAGCCTTCTGCTGGGCGATTTTGACGGGGATGGCCGTACCGATGTGGTTGGAATGAATCCTAGCGGTCAGCTCGTTGTTTCTTGGGGAGGCGTGTCCGATTGGCAAGTTCTCAACCCCAACCCCTGCCCCCCTCCCATCGCTTCATGCAACATAACGGACATGGCCGTTGGCAAATTCCTTGACCATCCTGCTGGGGATCGACGGGACGATCTCTTCTTGGCAGATGGAACGAACTGGTACCTCTCCTCAGGGGGTTCCGCGCCTTTTAGCTTTGTTAACACTTCGAGCTTTCATAGGAAAGACGTCCTTTTCGGCGATTTCGATGGGGACGGAAAAACCGACGTCTTCGGAGTGGTATTCGACACGCAACACAATGTCAATTCGTGGAGCTACACCAGTGGTGCCGTCGGAACATGGATTTACCTGACCCGTGCCTTGACGAACACCGTCGACAGCCTATATGTCGCGGATTTTCTTGGTGTCGGACGAGCTGCGGTCGCGAAGGTCTGTGATAGTAGCACCGGCTTCCCCTCCACTAGCTGGTGCATCGCAGAGGGAGCCCCAGCAAACTGGTCCCCTTACTCCCTTGGGCTGAGTTCCCTGTCGGTCGCCGGCGTTGGCTACTTTGCAGGGCGCGTTGATGCGAACGGTCACCCCATGCTTGCGGATGCCCTTTTGTGGAATGGCAAAGACTTTTCCATATCTGCGGGAGGGCTTTTCCCGGCTACGCCCCACAGCACGCAAGAAATGCGGTAAGAGCATCCTCCGAAACAGCAAAAGGCAGGATCAACGGCGCTTACCTGGCCAGCCGCACTTGTGCCTGGCGAATTGGTATTCCAAGATTCCTCAGGATTCTCCGTCCTGCTACGATTCTTTGATGCGCAATCTTGCCGTTCTTTTCATCCATTTCATCGCCGTCCTGGCTCGGTTGATCGGTCCTGGCGGGGTCCGTTCCACGGGGCACGCCAGAATAAACGACACCCAATTCTTTCTGAATGTCATGGCAATCCTCCCAAGGTTCTCCCTTACCCTGCAAAACGCAAAATCTCACCGAATCGGCTCACGCTGCCACGAAAAGCTTCAACTTTTTGGTGTCAGCGTCGACGGGACGAACGTGTCAAGGCCATGCAATCCATTGACTTTCGGGCAGAAGGGGGATAGGTTTTGCCCTATCTGAGGGCGTCCCACGGAACCGAGTCTGGCCTTGCGCCCTGTTTCCTCCAGTCAGGTTACGGAATTGCTCCTCCAATGGAGTCAAGGAAATCCTGCGGCTAGAGAAACCCTCATTCCCCTGGTTTATGATGAACTACGCCGTTTGGCACGCCAGTGTCTGGCCAGCCAGCGACCCGACCATACCCTGCAGAGCACAGCTTTAGTTCACGAAGCCTACGTGCGGTTGGTGAAGCACAGTTCGGTGCACTGGGAAAATCGGGTGCACTTTTTTGCCGTCGCCGCGCAGTTGATGCGGAGAATTCTCGTGGACCACGCACGGAAGCGTCTGGCCGCCAAGCGCGGCGGCAATCGCCTCACGCTGACTCTCGATGACGCTATCGCTCTGCCGAAAAAACGTGAGCTGGACCTCGTTGCCCTGGACGACGCCCTGAACGAGCTTGCCGAACTCGACCAACGGCAATCTCACATTGTCGAACTGCGTTTCTTTGGCGGGCTTTCCATCGAAGATGCTTCTCACCAGCTTGGAATTTCACCTGCCACGGTGAAACGCGAATGGGCCACGGCTCGTACATGGCTCTACCAGCAAATGAGCCAGGGGGAGCGTTAGATGATGACGCCGGAGCGCTGGCAGCGCGTCAAAGAACTCCTGGGGCCGGCCCTGGAACTCGAGCCTTCCAGGCGAACAGGCTATCTGGATCAGGCCTGCGCAGACGACGCGTCCCTCCGCGGGGAAATTGAGCTGCTGCTCGCTGCTGGAAAAAAGGCCGGATCGAACTTCCTGAATGATCCTGCACTTACGGAAGCGTTTCTTGAAGATTTCGCGGCGCGCGCGGATGTCTGGATTGGGCGCCGCGCCGGCCCGTATGAGATCGTTGAGGAAATCGGCGCCGGCGGCATGGGTGAGGTGTATCGCGCCATTCGAGCGGACGACCAGTACAGCAAAGAAGTCGCCATCAAGCTGGTGCCTGGGAGTCAGGGCTCGAGTTTCATCATCAATCGCTTCAAGAACGAACGCCAGATTCTAGCGAGCCTCGAGCATCCGAACATCGCACGGCTGCTCGACGGCGGCACCACGGAAGACGGCGTGCCGTATTTCGTGATGGAGCTCATCGAGGGCCAGCGTCTAGTGGAATATTGTGACGCCCGAAAGCTGCCGGTTTCCGAGCGGCTGAGTCTCTTCTTACAGGTCTGCTCGGCGGTCCAGTACGCGCATCAAAGGCTAATCATTCATCGCGATATCAAGCCGGGCAATATTCTGGTTACTGCCGAGGGTGTTCCAAAGCTGCTCGATTTCGGCATCGCAAAGATTGTGAATCCCAACGCGGCCGCCGACGGTTTCGAGCCCACCATTACCATGTTCCGGTTGCTGACTCCTGGATACGCCAGCCCGGAACAGATTAAGGATGAGGCCATTACTACGGCCAGCGATGTGTATTCCTTGGGTGTCGTCTTGTATGAACTGCTTACCGGGCACAGCCCTTATCGAGTCACCAGCCGAACGCCCCACGAAATCTCGCAAGCGGTGTGCGGAGTCGACCCGGATAAGCCCAGCGCGGCCGTGCGGCAAACCGAAAGCGCCTTCGACAAAGTAGGAGAAAAACAGATCGCTCCCGCGGCCCTAAGCGAGGCGCGCGACGCTTCTCCTGAAAAACTCTCCAAGCGCCTCAGCGGCGACCTCGACAATATCGTGCTCATGGCATTGCGCAAGGAACCCCAGCGCCGTTATGCCTCGGTCGAGCAATTCGCGCAGGACATCCGGCGGCACCTCGAGCATCTTCCAGTCGCTGCGCGCAAAGATACGCTCGGCTATCGAACCTCGAAGTTTGTCGTGCGGCACAAAGTCGCGGTGGCCGCTGCCGCCTTGGTCACAGTTGCGCTCCTGTCAGCCATGGGCGTGACCTTCCGAGAGGCCCGCATCGCGCAACGCCGCTTTAAGGACGTGAGGAATCTGGCTAACTCGCTGCTCTTCGATGTGCACGATGCCATCCGTGACTTGCCCGGATCCACCCCCGCAAGGAAGATCCTCGTTGATCGGGCCCTTCAATATCTGGACAGCTTGGCTGCTGAAGCAGGAAGTGATGCCTCTCTGTTACGTGAATTGGCGACAGCCTACGAGAGGGTCGGAGAGGTGCAAGGCCACTATCTGACGGACAACCTCGGCGAAACGGAAAACGCGTTACGCAGCTATCAAAAGGCGCTGCGGTTGCGGGAAAGCTTGGCGGCGGCCCAACCCGGGAATTGGGATGACCAGTTGGCGCAAGCGCGATGCCATCGGCTGGTCTCAAGCCAGCTCCTAGCAACCGGTAAAACAAAAACCGCTTTTGACAACATTCGGGCCGCCATCGCTATTGGCGAAGCGCTGCGGAAGTCTAGACCGTCTGAGATCAAAGCCCTCGATGAACTGAGTTATGACTACGAGATCAGCGGCCACATACAAGGGGGCGATAGCGCGGTTGATCTGAACGATCAGGCCGGAGCGCTCGATAGTTATCGGAAAGCCGTGACCATGGACCAGGCCATGCTGAAAATCGATCCCAGCAGTGAATCAGCGCAACATAGTTTGGCGATGAATGGATTGTTTCTCGGAGATAGCCTGCTTGTGTTCGGAGATCTGCAAGGCGCACTGCAGAATTACCAGCAAAGTTTGCTGGTTGCCCAGAAGATTCGCGAGCACTCGACTGCGACGCGGCGCATTCGGGATGTGGCTGTTGTCTATAATCGCATCGCGGGCCTTTATGTGAGTTCGGGCGAGTGGGCCGCCGCGCTCGAAAACAATCGGAAAGCGCTGGAAATCTATCAGGAACTGGTTCCGAAAGATCCAAGCAACGCTTTGTTGAGGCAAGGCTTGGCAATTGCCTACGTCAACGTGGGTCATGGACTGGGAAAAACGAGACAGCAGAGCGCAGGCGAGGGGATGATCGATCGAGGGATCGAGCTGATGACCTCGATCGTGGCCTCCAATCCGCAGAATGCACAGCAACAAGGGATCCTCGCCGCAATGTACGTTTCGCGCGGTGAGAATCTCCTGCGCTGGAAAAAGGCACAGAAGGCCCTCAAAGAGTACGGAGCGGCTCTCCAGATATATAGAAAACTTTACGCAAAAGATGCGAGCAACACCGCATCCCAGTTAGACACTGCGGCCTGTAAAGCTGCGATGGCAAACACAGAACTCCAAATCGGAGATTTCAAGGTCGCGTCAACTGACTTCCGCGAGGCGCTTTCCGCATTGGACCCATTTCTGTCCGAGAGGGTGCCTGACGAACAAGCCCTGTATACAGCAGCTGACTCCTATGCCGGCCTCGGAGAAGTCGAATCTAAGGAGGCATATCAAGCGGCAGGAGCCGGTGGGCAGAAGGCGCATTGGGTGGCAGCACGGAGTTGGTACGAACAGAGTTTGCAGCAATGGAAAAAGATTCAACATCCCATGTATGTGAGTCCGAACGGATTCGAGTGTATTCCTCGGCCCGTTGTTGCCCAGCGACTGGCGCATTGCAATGAAACCTTACGTCGGCTGGGCGCCAGTGCCAATGCGAACTGACACGCTGCCATCGCACAGCAGACACGCAAGCCCGGTTCCAGCCGCATTCACGATTTGTTCGTGCTTAATTCTAACTGAACAGTTATTTTACCATGCTATCAATAACCGGAAGAGTATCAAAGAACTATTCTAGGGCTGTCACGATAGAAGGAAGAGGAAAAAACGCCATAGTCCCGCCATCTCCGACCATCTGTCAAAAAAGCAGATGGTCGGGGTGAACGGAGTTTTATCCAAATCTTACTGCTTCAATGAGTTCCAAAACGGTGGCGCGCCCGGTGGGACTCGAACCCACGACATCTTGCTTAGAAGTCCACTTTAATCAGAACTTGCCGGAGCGACCGTAAAGCGAGGGAAAATCAGCAACTTGTGATCAATGGTGACAAACTACTTACTCCTTTTTCATCAGCTTTAATTTAAGGCGTTTTGCCGCGATTTGTCACATTTAGTATTACATTTTTATGACAGAGAAAATCGTGGCGCCAAGCAAAATGTTGCACAGAATCCATTCTGGCCTATTTGTAGAGCGACTGACCGGCCTCACGCTCCGAGCGCCTTTCTGGGAGGTCGGAGCGCGAGCAGCACTCAGCGGAATCACACTTCCTCGAACGGGACTTCTGGCCCGCAATAACCTCCGGCAGCGATAATCATCGCGACTGACTTCTATTTCGTGCGAAGTGGCAACTCCAAATAGGAAGTTCGGCTGGACTCTCGATAAACAGTCCAAGTGACATCGCCGGTTAGGGGATAACGCGCGAAAGAATTGGCATCCGCACCCGCAAGAGCGATACGAATGCGATGACCCTTGCGAAGCAGGACTGATGTGGGCCACATTGAGAAACTCAATTCAGCGGGTTTCCCTGGGATAAGAGGTAACGCATCGTTCCGGGAACTGCTCGTGGCCGCAGCCACTTGGGTGTAGAGGAGTTTGCTAGCGTCGGGTTGTTTGCGGCAGACTGCACGCAATTCTCCTTCATCGAGGAGAGTCACTTGCCCGTCGGGAGCAACGTCTTCCAAATAAGCGATGAAGGCACCATCCGCCGCCGTGGAAGAAACTGCGAGCACCACAAGAGGTGAGCCTGAGATCTCCATATCGGTTGAGAGTGGAGAGCCGGTATAGACGAGAAGCATGGCGTCCTGAGCCGACCGGTCAGGATGGAAAACATCACGGCCCATCACCGCGGACCAGCGATTGTCCTCTCCAGTGGATGCCTTGAAATTCACAGCGTAGCTGTCCGAAGCAGAGGAAACCACTGAGGAAACCGTATTGAGCGCGTGTTCTCCGGCAAAATAGAATTTGGTTCGAGAATCAAATCCTGGCGGCGGCCAGATCTGCGTTTCGCGCCACTGCCGTGCACCCATTGTGAAATAGCGTATGCGGTTTTCGCCTGGCTCGGCGTCACCGCGGAGGAGGGGATCGAAGAAATCCGCCATCATTCGATTCTGCTCTTGCACTGAAGGCTGAGGGAGAGAACGTCGGTTCTTCGTTTCAAAAGGGTCGATGTTGAATTCCAATGTGTGGGAAAAGGAGCCCATGATCACTTGCTGCGGATTCTTGAAGGTCAAATAACGCGACAGCGCTCCCTCGCAACTCGTTCCATCCGCCCAACCACACCAGATCTGCATCGCCACGTGAGATTGTTCAATTTCGGCGCGATGTCCGGCCGGGCTTATCTCGGAAAGTGTATAGGAGGAACCATCTGGCATTGAGATGAGGTCGTCCCGGAATTCTGTCTGAGATAGCAGTTCGTTGGGATATTTGTTATGCCGCTGAACGAGCATGGCGGCAAGCTGCTTTCCATCGTGATCGTCGTCAACTCGTTTTACGCCGCGCACCATGCGTCCCGCCCACCAGCAGCGCAAGCCGCTCAAGTCCCCAGCTACGCACACATCTCCATCGCCGTCCAATTTTCTGATCAGGTCGCTCCATGCGCGCACCATACTCTTGTTGTAAATTCCACCAGGGAATATCTGCATCCCCGTGTCGAATTGACTCGAAGCTCCAGCGACGGCTTTGACTGCGGGCGCATGCGAGGCAGCTGCGAGCTCTGCCGCGGTTCCTTCGTAGGAGCTGCCAAACGTTCCAACGCGGCCGTTCGACCAAGACTGTTGAGCGGCCCAGGTCGCAAGTTCACCCAAGTCGGAAATCTCTTCGCGTGAAAACTCGATTTCGCGATGCCCTCCACTGGCACCCGTTCCGCGCGCATCCGCCACCACAACAACAAAATGGCGGCCGTTCAGATAGTCCGTCTGCACGTCGCCGGGACCATGGGGGTCAGTCTGTTTCAGAGCTACAAACAGGCGAAATCCCCAGCCGAATTGCCCGTCTCGTCCGTACCGCGTCGTCCGCAGCAAGACCGGCAATCGCTGACCCGATTGGTAATCTCTCGGGAGCCAAATATCTGCGGCGATAGGCACTCCATCCCGCATCTTTATGTACAAACTGGTGTTCCGACGAGCTCCGGCAGGAGTCTTCTCCTCTCCTGCGAGTTTTGTAGTCGAAATCAGGAGAGCCATGGCGGCTGCGGTCAGGACCGCCAAGCACAGCAGTGCAAGAACCACGCGTTTTAGCCGGCGCAACATAGAGGCACTCTAACCCGCGAAAGAGCTCCAACACGAGTAGAAACTCTTCGCCCTTAGCAGACTCACCCGCCTGAGAAAATGCTGGGCGGCGCACTGACCGTTTTCGCGCGGATGGTCGCCTACTCGCAGACGATCCATAAACGGGGTTCGAGGAAGCCGGAGCACGAACTGAGCCCATAGGCCCTCCACCTTGTGGCTTGGTGTCCTCGTGGAGGACCTCAAGGGCTCACTGCTCCACCAGTTCCACGCGGCGGTTCTTGGCCCGGCCCTCCTCGGTCTTGTTCGAGGCCAGCGGCGACAGGGGGCCGACACCGTCGGCGTGCAGCCGAGCGGCGGCCACGGTGTATTTGCCAGTGAGCACTTTGGCCACCGCGTCCGCCCGGCGCTTTGAGAGGTCCATGTTGCTAACCAGGTCACCGGTATTATCCGTGTGGCCCACCACGTGAAGCTTGAGGCTCGCGTTTTGTTGTAATAGCTTGGCGATTTCCTTGATCGCGGCGTCGGACTCCGGTTTCACGTCGGCCTTGCCCGTATCGAAGTAGATGCCGTAAACCGACACGTGCCCACTGCGCGAGATGTCGTCGGCCAAGGAAGCGGCATTTATCGTCACGAGTCCGGCCTCCATGGGTTTCGTCTCGATCACATTGAGCCATGTGCCGTACTGCCCTGGCTGCACATGGATGCTCACAAAGACGTCCCCTTGCGGCCGCGAGAGCTTGGCCGAGAGATAGCGGACAGGATCGCTGTCATTCCACCATTGGGCCGGTTGTCCAGCAAATCCGGTGAACTCTCCGCTCCCACATTGCGCGGCGCTTGCGCAACTGTACAAAACCTGCAAGCCGACATTGCGGAGCGCGCCTTCAAAGTTACGATAAATCTCCAGCACCGAACGTCCTTCCGGATTTTGATACAGGATGTGCGTGATCTTTCCTTCCAGGTGCTGACTCTTTACTCCCTTGCCGTCCTTTAACTGGCCGAGTGGAAGTTCAAATTCGTCGAAATCTTCCTGCTTGTACTCAGTGATGAATGAGCCCGGGTATCGCGAGATCAGGGGGTGATCCTTGCTGCCTTCCAAATCGGTTTCTTGGGCAGAGGCGGGTACCCCAATGAGAAAAGCTACGAGAACGAACATGGTGAGCATCAGAATCCTGGTCATGAGAGCTCCTCCGCAAAAAGGTTGGGCGACGAGGGTAGACCGCCATTCTGCTCCTGCCGATTTTCTCGTGTCAACGCCCTGTCCGTACTAAAAAAGGCCGTACGCATTGAAATCGTTGCATTTATGGAGCCGCGACCGTTGATCTTTCCAAACCATGTTCACTTTGCTTTTCTCTCTGCGAGATTGCTTCCGAAGGTACGCAGTACAAAACTCTAAGTGCTGCTTCTGGTGTCGCTTACAGGGGAACGCGCCACTTATTTCGCTCTTGAACTGGACCGAAGTTGGACTGAAATGACTGGGGTGAACCCCTAAGATGGCACAAATTATTTGGGCACCCTTGGGTCACCAAAAGTGCAAGCTACATGGACGCCGTCTCTGGCCAGTGACGGGCACATGTCCGAGTACGCCACTAATCGGGAGTTGGCGGTAAGAGTCTGGTCGTCTGACAGATTTACGGCGATTTAGTCCCTTAACATGAATTCGGCTGAGAATTGAAAGTCCCAGTCAGGGCTGAGGGGACAGGCATGGTCTTTAATCCCGGATCCTCAGAAGAATGGCGCAGTCAGAAAGATTTGCGTTGGACCAGAAGAGGAACCAGGTCCAAGACTGGAGAACGTTGCGAATTGGCCGGTGAGATCCACCGCGGCGTTATCGCTGCCGATGGGATGGCCGCTGGAATCGGCAGAGACGAGCACCGGAACCGTAAAGGTAGGCTCAGGTCGCGCACAAGGCAAGCAAGCCGTCACGGCATAGACCTGCTGGCCCGCAACGCCGGAAGTCAAGCTCGCCTGCGAAGTGAAGGCCACGTTACCGGTAAAAGCCCCTGCTCTCAGTGTGGGGTGGAAGCTGTCGCCCGGCCCCGGCATGCGGTTCTGATCCACGGAGATCACTCCACCACTCGGCGTTGCGACGCAAGGGATCGGCGGAACAGCGAAGCAGGTGTTGAACGCGACGATTTGCTCATTGGCGGTGCCCGCCGGGAGAAGATTGGACGCGCGTGTCGCAAACACGGTCGTGATTCCAAACAACCCCACCGCGGGCGTCACGCTGTCGCCGGTACCTAGGTGCCCGCTTGCATCCACGGAAACGGCCAGAGCTTTATTCCCGCATATGTCACCCGGAAGAGGGGATGCCAGCGCTAGGCAGGTGTTGCGCAGATAAATTTGTTGAAATCCGTTCCCTGGCGTATTGGCAACGATGTTGTCGGCCAGAGATTGGAAGGCAACGACGAGCCCCGCGTCCAGCGAGGGGTTTGTGGAATCTTTGTCCCCAGCGTTTCCGCTGGCATCAACGGATTCCAAAGCTATGCCCGGTGAGCAATCCGGCAGTGCGCCCAGCAAGGTATTACATCCACGCCAAAGATAAATCTGTTGTACCCCAAAGGAACGGACTGGCTGACCAAATTCGTTGCCGAGGATTGGAATGCCACGAACAGCCCGAAAGCCCCAGCCATGGGATTCGAGCTGGGCGCGTTACCCGGAGCCCCCGAAGCAGATGCGGACACGAGAACCGTCTGGGGCGTGCAGTTTTGAACCGGACCCAAAATGCTCTCACAGGTGTCCCGCAGATAAATCTGCTCGACAGCCTGGGTAACGCCCGGTACCAGATTCGTGTCGTCGGACTCAAACACAACAAAACGGCCTTCCGGTGAGATCGCCGGCTTGTCGCTGCCCTTGGCGCCGCCCGCGCCGGGCGAACCGTCCGGCGCAACGGAAACGAGTATCGTTTGTGGCGTGCAGTTCGGGGCTGCAGCAGGGCAGTTTTGTCTCAAATAGATTTGCCAAAGCCCGCTCGTCGCTCCAGCCACGAGATTAGTTGCTGTCGAATCAAAAGCCACAAGAAATCCATCAATAGCTGCCGAAGAATGAGTGCTTGGCGCATTGCCCGGCACGGGCGGAGTTGCGTTGTTCACAGACTCCTCGATAGGAAAGCTGCCCTTATTGACGATGAAAAAATTCTCTTGATTCGATGTGCCTCCGGACGATCCCGGGTTCGTTACCGAGACTGAAACCGCTCCCGATGCCGTCAGCGCAGATGCAGGCACTTGAACCCCGAGCGTCCAAAGGGCAGCCGATGAGGGATAAAACGTCACCCCGGACGATGTGGGTGAAAGCGAGAGTGAACCAAAGTTCACCGCGGCGTCCCTGAGCTACGTTTTGAGCCTCAACCACCAATTCGAACGATGCCCCGCCGGCCGGAGCCACCATCGGGGAGACTAAGAGCAGTTGCGGCGCCCCAGTGACACTTCCGGATTGCGGCGTCACTGCAAAGGCAACTGCGTTCGAAGCCAGCGAAGCGTTTGCGACCGAAACCGTAATGGTCGTGGCGCTGGCCACATCTTGCGTCGGAACATTCACCGCCAGGGCCACGCAAAAGCCGCCCGCCGGACAGTTCGTGGGCGTCGCTGAACTCGGCATAAGAACCGCTCTGCCAAATTTCACTTGGGACGTCATTCCCAGACCGGTGCCCATGATGGTCAAGATGAAATTCCCGCTGCCCGCCGGCACATTGGTGGGAGAGATAGCGGCGATAGTTGGCTGTACTGTCTGCGGAGGAGGTGTAGTAGAGGTCATGGAATTCCCGCCGCAGCCGGAAAGCAATAGAGGAATGGCAGAGGTTAGCACCGCGCTTAGAAGTACGGAATCTCCTCGCATGGAACACCGCCCCCGCGCCTGTAAGCCCCTAGAGGTTCCGTTTGGCTAGGTCCAATCGAGGCAACGCCTCAGCAACTCAAGGCGCTTCAATCAAATATATTCTGAAATTACCACACACGCGTTCTTCCATCATTGATGCGGCGCTTGCCAGCGATGGTTGCTCGCAGGCCTGACGTCGCGGGGGGTCCTTGCGCACCATGGAAATGACTGATCCATTCGACGCTAAGGTGAAGACACATTCTTTTTAATCTTGTTAATTCAATGAGATGGCGCGCCCAGCAGGACTCGAACCTGCGGCATTCTGCTTACAAGGTACGCAGTACAAACTCTAAGTGCCGCTTCTGGTGTCGCTTACAGGGGAACGCGTCATTTATCTCGCTCTTGAAGTGGACCGAAGATGGACTGAAATGACTTTTGAAAGAGCAGCGGAGTTAAGTCCGGGAGCTAGGTGGCTTTCGCGATTCAAATTGACGTGAACGCTGTTTACCATTTGTCGTCTTTTACCTGCCCACCAAATCGAAGTCTTTGACATTTTCCCGGTCTAATTCGATGGAAAAGTGCTTGAGTGTGACGATTTCCATGAATGCCTGACTCTTCCACTGCCATTCGACCGTGATGTCGCCACCGTCCGCCGTCTTTTGTTCGAGGGGATTCTGGCAGGGAACTTCACTCCTTTTTGGAAACCATGCATAGATAGACATCGTGTAATTTCCAGCCGGAATGCCTCCAAACAGATATTCGCCCTTTTCATCGGCTCTGGTATCAAAATGCGTCGCCTCGTCCTTTTCGCTTGTGAGCAGGATGTAGATATTCGAAATCGCCTCTCCTGAATCTGAGCGGAAAACTTTGCCTTTGATGGTGCTTAGTTGCACGAAAGGCTCAGCCGTAAAGATGAGGTCGTCGGGATAGTGCGACCGGATTCGCAGGCCATGCTCTTTGAGCCTAAGCTCCTGCTTTTCAGGTTCCAGATTAGATGCGATGTGGTTCCAAGTTTTGGAATCGCGCAACATGAGCCAAAAGCTCGCTCTTTGTTGTGAAGAAGAAGCCTCAACGTCGGCGGTGAAATACGGCACGTCGACTTGAAACATACCGTCCGAGTCCGGAGAGACAGCTGCGAGGTGAAACTCAGTAACAAACCCATCGGAAATGCCGTAGAAGCCATGCGCCCAAAAAGCCATGTAGCTGACAACCAATTCGGCATTGTTATCTCTTACCAACGCACTTGGCACTATTTTTCCCGAAAGCTCAACGGTCTTGACGCGTTGACATTGGAACTCCTGGCTGACTCTCGAATGTTCCGCCAAGGGGAGAACAAACTGTTGAATTTCGCAACCCGAGGCGTAGACAATCATCCGAATTTCAGTTGCCGCCTTGCCATCCACCGTGGTGGGAATCTCGTAAGAATGCGCACCAGTTCGCTGGGCCGCGTAGCCGCCATAACCTCCGAAGGGGCTAACCAAAAAATATGAAATCTGAACCGTCTCCGAGAGGATGTCCGAAGGAAGTGAAATGGACACAGACGGCAAGAAGCTCGCGGTTTTTGGAGTTTGTGCTGACTGGGGCAGCAAGCCAGCCATGCCTATGAGAATCGAAAGAACCCAACCAACCACACGGCCCTCCCCGCACAACTGATTTGCTACCAGTCTGCCAGAAATCATAGCGCCATTTTGCTGCTAGTTTTCAAGTGCCCGGTAAGTGGGGGTCGTCACCTCGACGCATGTGTCCACCGGACGGGTACGAAATAGGAGAAGTAAAGTAGGACTTCACATTGGTGAATTACAATGTTAAACAATATACTTTCCACTCGCAGCGGTGTCGCTCCTCTGGCGCAAGCGGGAGACGGAGCCGTCTCGGAGGGATCGGCCGATGCGAACTGTCATCCGATTGATTCTTCTCTTTTGCCCCGCCACAATGCTGTATGCGCAAACTCCAACGCAGCAGCCCAAATTTGCCCTAGAAATAAGCGAGGCTGGACCTCCGCTTCATTATGAGCTCGTCCCGCAAGGAGAACTTGTCAGGGGTGAGTCGCTCTCGATCGTCCCCAGCCCGTATCTTCATCTCCGGTCTGGGCGCACTACCGCGGACGCAAACAAAAACCTGGCCTCCGCCTTCATGCTCGCCTACCACGTGGCTGGCGACGCAGTGGCCTTCACCGCCTCTGTAGTTTTCGGAGCCTTTGACAACAATGCCGGTTCGGATCCGATGGCAGCGGACCATCCGAAGCAGGACATCGGTACCTACTCGCTACATCCGAACGAGTCCGTCGTCTTGCAAGAGATGGAACAATTCGGTTTGCAGCCGTGGACCATCAAGATTGTCAACGCGCAACTTCCGACTTCAATCGGTCTGCCAACCATCAACGAGGTTCCCTCCATCCAATCCAGAATCCTTGGCCAGGATCGCCAGGGCTACACAATCGCTCTCCATAACCTTTCATCGCGCGCCGTAAGCGCCTTTGTCGTCGAAACCACGCTTGATCACAACAGTACTTCCTCGGAATTCAGTTATCGTGGCTCCCTGATTGCCCCAACGAAATCCATGAATTCCGCCTTTTCTGCGACACTTCAGCCTCCGCGGTTGATCAATCTCCATGCGCCTTCGTCCTCACAGCCGCCTTGTTCGCCGATGGCTCCTTTGAAGGTGACGCGACTGCCGCCGCGACCCTGGCCGTTCCTCAAATCACAAACGAGTTTCAGCGCAGGCGCCTGCACGCACTGATGGACAACATCCTCGCTGACCCTTCTCAGGACGATGCCGCAAAGCTCGCCCGCATTCGCTCGGAATTGTCAAATCTTTACGAAAAACCGGATCCCGCCATCCTTGAGCAGATTCAGCTCCGCTTCCCCGGCCTTCCACGCACCGCATTGGATTCCGTAAGCTCACAAATAACCGCCTCCCTATCCGGCGAAAAACAGGTGACCTTGCATAACCTCGAAAGCTTTGCCAACCGGCCCCCAGATGCCTTTCCTCGTCTTTCTCTGGCCCAATGGTGGACCAACTGGCAAAAATACAATTAGCCGCAAGTCGCACTTCCCGGCGGAATCTTAAACTCAGCTGACCTCCTAAAATTCCATTTGCGACGGAGGCTTCACTTGTCGGCTTCGGTACCTCATACCGATGCAGCGCGAGTCGGCCGATGAATGCCGTCGGTACCTACAAAAGTCGGCTTGTAGGCACTGATCTCAGCGATTGCGTCGATCCTGGACGACTTACGGCAACCCGGAAGTAAATTCCACATGGATGTATAGTGGGGGTACTCGTACAAGTGCCCGTTACGGGCCAGACACGCGCAGCGAGCCTGACCCCTGGTGGTCGAATTGATTCGACCGGATTCATAGAATGCGATCAGCGCTAGAAAACGCAAGCAAGGCCCAAATACACATTCACGGTGTTGCCTCGATGGAGTGCTCCCAAAAATTCGGACCAGTCAATAAGGTGGAAAATCCCTGCCTCGGAAATAGGGCAGGAGTGAAGCTAATTTTATTTTGCGATGATTCCTCGGATTCCTGGCCCTGCTACCATCCTGCGATGCGCAATCTGCTTCTCATCCACCTTTATATATGGAGAGATCGTTGGCTGACAGGAGACAGCTGCAATTTGTGTGATTCGAGCCATTGTTGGACCGAATGGACCGGCAAACGATGCTGAGGGGTGATGAGTAGTGACTGTACATGCTTGAGAATCCCACGGTTATTTCGCGTGGGCGGGTAGCTCAGATAGGAGACTATCTGCCTGGAAAGCAAAGGTTCAAGGTGAAGAGCAATTCTTCTTACTCTTTTTAATTCAATGAGATGGCGCGCCCGGCCAGACTCGAACTGGCGACCCTCTGCTTAGAAGTCAGTTGTCCACTTTAATCAGAACTTGCCGGAGCGACCGTAAAGCGAGGGAAAATCAGCAACTTGTGATTAACGGCAACAAACTACTTACTCTTTTTTCTTCACCTTTAAGCAAGGGTTTTGCTGCGATTTGTCACAATTACTATTACATTTCTATGACAGAGAAAATCACGGGGGCCAATCAAGATAACGTAAAGACCTATTTCTCGAGTGGCTGACCGACCTCGCGGCCAAGCGACGTTTTAGGAGATGGGGGGCGAGCAGCATTCAGCGGAATCACACTTCCTCGAACGGGTCTGGCTCGTTTCGCGGATTCACATTTACCAGTGATGCGTTGTTAGGCGTTGGCGAGCTTAAGGATCCAGCTACTGATTTTTTCCAGCGCAAGAGGAGATATCGTCTCTTCAATGGTCGAATACTCGCTTGGCGCACCAGTCTTTGCCGTCTGGAAAAGATGGTTCAAGCCGGGCAGTTCATCAACCTCGAAATACTTGTTTCCTCCGTCCACCAGCGCTTTCCGGATGGCAGGCAGGTTTTGCCCGGGAGGGACCTGTAGGTCCTGCTCGCCGCTGAGTGCCAGCACAGGGCAAGTCACGTGCCGCAGGGCAGTCGCCGGGTCGTAAGCCAGGAAGTACCGGAACCACGGTGACGTGATGGCCTTTATCTGAGCACCAAGCTGGGGTTCCTTCAGCTCGTCTGCAAGTTTCTCACGCAGTTCTTTTTTGAGGACTTCTTCATCCGTTTCCTTCATCACCAATGCCAGCAATTCCCGTTCTTTGGCAGCGTAATTCTCGGCCTTATCCTTGCCCGCTCCCCCGGCTTCCGATATCAGCAGGGATTGCTCAACGAGGATCTGGTCTCCCGGCACGCCCGAGCCAGCCATGATCACGATGAAGCCCACGTCGCGACTACGCGCGGCAACCATCGGCGCGATAATTCCGCCTTCGCTGTGGCCAATGAGTCCGATCTTCTGGAGATCAACCTCGGAACGTGTCTTAAGAAAGGCAACTCCCGCTTCGGCATCCGTCGCAAAATCGGCCGTCGTTGCTGCCGCGAAATCTCCGGTAGACTTGCCGACGCCCCGATCGTCCACGCGCAGCACGACAATTCCCTTGCGAGTCAGCCAGTCCGACAGCACAAGGAATGGCTTGTGGCCCATCAGGCTCTCGTCTCGGTCCTGCGGACCAGAACCGGTTATCAACAGGACGGCTGGAAACGGCCCCTTGCCCGAGGGAATCGTCAACGTACCCGCGAGCCTATTGCCCTGGAGCTTGTTGTCGTAGGCCACCTCCACTTCCTGATAGGGATACGGCCGCGCGGGATTTTGCGGACGACGTCGCTCGAGTTCGGCTTTATCCTTAACGAGCTTGAGCACGAGAGGAATAGTGTTGCCACGCTGAGACCATGTGCCCGCGATGGTTGTGTGAATCTCACTGATCTTGCCGTCAAAGACACCGCCAAGCTGCTTCATCTCGAATTTGAGAGACGATCCGTTACGCGTCACCGCGGTTACGGGCATGCCTGTCGCGTTTTGGTCGGGGCTGTCCGCTGTAGCCGTGAGGCCGTCCGCGGTGTTGGTGATATGGAACACCATCCGCAGTTTTACCCCACCCAGGTCAAGAGCACCCATCCAAGTGCCATCAATGTCAGAAGGGGGCACGGGTTTCTGGTCTTTCTGAAGGGAAGCGGCCATGCGTTTGAAATTCAGATCAAGCGACGGCCCTTGAGACCACGTGCCTTTAATTTCGGTGGCGTCCTTGTTGACGGTGCCCCCATAGGAGCCATGAACCGCATCGATCGTCAATTTCAGCTTTGAATCCTTGAGTGAGATTGCCGTGACCGGGATACCGTTGGCGGCCTGATCGACGCTGTCCAGCGTCGCGCTGAGGCTTCCGTCCTGCGCCTTGCTGATGTGCAACACAAGACGCAGCTCTCCTTGCCCTGTGTTTAGCGTTCCCTGCCAATCGCCCACAATCGGCATTTGTGCCCGGCAAGTCGTTGCAACTGCGACTAGCAAAGCGATCGTAAGCATCACTTTTTTCGCGACTCCATTTTTCATTTTCGTAATTCTCCTGAAGATTATGAAACGTGATCTCAGAGTTCCCCTCGTCGTTCCAGTTGTTTATAAAAAACGAGCGAATACACGACGGGAACGAGCGCCGCAGCCAGCAGAACGACAAACACCGGCCGGCCATCCAGTCCAGCAGCCGTGAGCGCCAGGCCGGCCACACCGCCCGCGACGAGCGTCTTCGCGGCGCAGCGATGTGTGGCATTCCAAACCCGTTCGTTGGCCAGCGCCCACGGAGTCCTGACGCCGATATAGAAATTTCGGCGTATTTTACCCATGAGGTTTCCCAGCATTGCAATTAGCAGGCACACTCCCCCAACAATCGCCCGGCTCACATTTAACGGATGGCCGACACCGGCCCAAAGCGCTATTGCATAAAAATAAGCTACCATGCTGACCAGCATCAGCATGATTTGCAGGTAGGTGGACCGAAAGCTGTCCACCTGGAAATTCTTGGGCGAGAGCCAGGGGAGGAAATACATCCCAAGCATTACTCCGGCCATGAATCCCGGGCCGATCAGAAACAGTGCCCACTTCTCGGTGTAGCCGTTGGGTTGATCGTGCATGTTCCAATGTGTGGCAACCGAACTTGGCAGATGGGGATAAGCGACCATGGTCGCCGCCAATGCCGCTGCGGTTAGCAATATTCCAACCAGATAGTATTTGCCAGTCATCGATGTTTCCTTTTGCTCTTCTTGCCGTCCGCGACCAGCTGCGTGGCCCACGCCATAAGGTCCTGAACCACGGTGGTATTCAACCCGTACCAAATCTGCTGGCCTTCGCGGCGGCTGATGATCAGGTCCGCTTCCTTCAAAACCGCGAAGTGATGCGACATCGCAGGTTTGGTCATATCAAACTTTTCAGCCAGTCCCCCCGCTGTTATTTCACCGTGGCGAAGCAGGGCCAGAATTTCCCGCCGAGTGGGGTCCGCAAGGGCCCGGAATGTTTTATTGCTGCTCACAGTTGATTAGACCCCTATTTAATTAAACAACGACTTAAATATCGTCGAACTGCCCTTGATTGTCAACAACGGGATTGGAGAAACACGGGATCGCGACTAACTCTGGCTAGTTACCAGACCACTGGCCACAAACGGGATTGTAAGAAGTTTGCGGTGGCGGATCCCCGCACACTCGGCCACGCACATTCGCGGAGGCCACTACATTTCATCAATAGGACTTGCCGACGCCCTATTGGCGGGCTCTACGCGTATTACGCATTTCTATGACAGGAAGTGATTCTGAGCGGATACAGAATCGAGTTCAGTTCACGTAAGCAATTGGATCGACAGAAGAAAAAGGAAAAACGCCAGAGTCCTGCCATCTCCGACCATCTGTCAAAAAAGCAGATGGTCGGGGTGAACGCAGTTATATCCAACTCGCACTGTTTCAATGAGTTCCAAAAGAGTGGCGCGCCCGGCCAGACTCGAACTGGCGACCCTCTGCTTAGAAGGTACGCAGTACAAAACTCTAAGTGCCGCTTCTGGTGTCGCTTACAGAGGAACGCGCCATTTATCTCGCTCCTGAAGTGGACCGAAGATGGACTGAAATGGCTGGGGTGAACCCCTAAGCTGCCACAGTTTTTTGGACACAGCTTCCGTTTTCGTAAAAGCGTTCTGGCATCTCCTAGCGGAAGAAGGGGTCTGGGGAAGGGGACGGCATTTGCGTCCCCGTCCCCGGCAGTCCTTTAAACTCCATCGTCGCGCTTCGAGATTCGACCCGGGATTCGGTCTTTTGCTCGAATTCTTCCGGGGATCGATAGCCCAGCGCCGAGTGCAACCGCTGCCGATTGTAATACTGTTCGATGAACTCTTCGATGTTCGTTCGTAAGTTTTCTAGACCAAATTTGGGGTGTTTCTGCAACAGATCCATGGACGTTCGTCGCGGTAGTAATCATGCTTTCGCTCGTCGGCCTCGCTGCGTGCCTGCTGCCCGCACGTTCTGCCGCAAGAGTCGATCCTCTAGTTGCCCTACGTTACGAATGATCGCTTCGTCGTTCGGTTCACTGGGTGTCTGTACAAGGGGGGCCAGTTGCGGGATTCACCATTAGGCGCCCGGCCCTCGAAACCGTTCACATCTCAATTGGGTGGTTATGTCGGCAACCCTTCCCCTACCGGATTATGGAAGGGTTGCGTGTCACTCGGGAACAATCGCGAGGAACGTCCACAAATCAAATTTGCCGAATATCCGTCCACCCGACTGCGGGCATGGCTTCGCAAGCCCGCGCATTCTCACGAGAGGCTGTTACAGGGAAGGGTTGCCGGTCATTCGCGCGAAGGATTATTCGTATCTCAACGCGACCAGGGGGTCGACGCGCGTGGCGCGGCGCGCGGGGATATAGCACGCGGCGAGCGCCACAAGCGTAAGCAGTACCGCTACGGCAATCATCGTTAGAGGATCGTTTGCGTGGACGTCGTAGAGCATCGAGGTCAAATAGCGCGTTACGGCCAAGGCCACGCCGATTCCCAAGGCGGCTCCGGCAATCGCCAGCACAATTCCCTGGCGTAAGACCAGCCTCAGCACGCTTTCCGGCTGCGCGCCAATCGCCATGCGAATGCCGATTTCGCGCGTGCGTCGCGAGACTTCATACGAAAGCAGTCCGTACAATCCCACGCACGCCAGCACCAGCGCCAGCAATCCAAAAAAGCCGGCTAGCCGCGCGACCAGCCGCTCTTGAAACAGCAACCGGTCGATTTGCTCCGATTCCGTTTTGACGTCAAACAGAGGCAAATTCGTGTTCACTTGCGCCACGACTTCGCGCACCGCGGGAAGAATCGCTTGCGGCTCAGCCGCTGTGCGCAGCTCGAAGGAAGCTCCCCCCATACTTTGCGGCGCGTACATCATGGCGTGAATCTCCCGGCGCAGGCTGTTGTATTTGGCATCGCGGACCACGCCGATGATTTCGTAGCCCGGATTCTCCGGGCCATTCGCATTAGCCTCCGATTCGCCGAACCGCTTCCCGAGCGGATTCTCCTTGCCAACGTATTTCTCGACGAATGCCTGATTCACGATCACCGGAGTCGGCGCCGAAGTGGGAGTCGTTCCGCCGTTCGATGCGGACACCCCGAAATCGGAAGCGTTGAAGTTGCGGCCGGTAAGAAATGGAATGTGCAGTGTCTCAAAGAAATTCGGCCCGACGCCAAGCATGTCCGCCTCGGAGTCCTGATCTTGTGGCGTCCCCGGCCAGTGAAAGCTGGTGACCATCAGCCCGTTGCTCAACAGCGGCATCATGGAGTAGCTCGCGGACTTCACTCCAGGCGTTTCGGCTAAGCGGCCCTGCAAGTCGCGGTAGAAGCTGTCCACCTGCGGGCCTTTGTAGCCGATCAGCGTCGGGTCGATTCCAAAAATCAAGATGTTGTGCGAATCGAATCCAACATCGATGCTGCGCAGGTTTGCAAGCGTGCGCACCAGAAGTCCGGCGCCCACCAGCACAACAATCGCGAGCGCGACTTGCGTCACCACGAGCGCATTGCTGATGCTGAACCATTTTCCGCCGGCATGTCCCGAACTCCCGGAACCTCCCTCGCCTTCCTTGAGCGCCGGCGTCAAATCGACGCGCGCGCTGCGAAAAGTCGGGGCGATGCCGAAAAGAATTCCTGTGAGCAGCGAAACCACGGCGGTGAATCCGAGAACGCGCAGGTCGACGCCCGTCGCGAATCCCAGGGGACGCGGCTGATTGCTCGACACAAACGAAATGATCGCGTGTGCTCCCCAATAGGCGAACAGAATTCCCAGCGCGCCACCGAGCACCGAGAGCATCACGCTCTCGGTCATAAGTTGGCGCACGATTCGCGCGCGGCCCGCGCCCAGCGCCAGCCGCACCGCCATTTCCTTTTGCCGCGCGGCGGCCCGGGCGAGCATCAACCCGGCGACGTTCGCGCAAACAATCAGCAAAATGATTCCGACAGCGAGCATCAGGACGTAAAGCGGATCGATGTAGCGGGTTCGGGCGCCGGTCAGGCCGCTCTGCGCGGGCACCAGCGTCATTTCTGGATTGTCCGCGGGCGTGGATAACGTTCTTGGTCCGCTGGCCGTTTCGAGTGCGCGAGGTCCGCCCGCAGGCGCTGCTCCTTGCGGCGCGGCCATCATGACCGTCTGATTTCCCGCAGATGGCGGCCTCGCCCCGCCGGGCGCTCCGCGAGGAACCTGAACTGGGCCGCTCCCAGGCGTCAGTTCCTTGGGCGCTGCCACGCCTGTTGGAGTTTGACCACCCGCAGGTGCCGGCGCTCCGCCCAAAACCATCTCGCGGCGAACTGTCCCGCCCCCTGCCGCCGCGCCCGGCCCCACCGTTGGCGCTCCCGCTGGCCCGCCACCGTGGAATAGAGGTACGGCCCCATTCAGCATCTCGTTGCGGAAGAGCCCACTCACAACTGCTTGCGCCTGCGCGGGTTGTGTTCCCGGCTTGAGCCGGCCAATGATCGTCAGCCACCAGAACGCCACATCGGCCTGGCGGTCGTTCCAGCGAAAGGGACCGCTGGTACTGATGCGTTGACCGTCGGAGAGCGGCAGCCAAACGTCGTAATCGCTGCCCGGAGCAATTCCGGTGAATCGCTGTTCGGCCACACCGATAATCGTGAATGGAACGTTGTTCAGTTCAATTGTACGGCCGACTACCTCGCGAGAGCCGCCGAAGGCGCTCTGCCAGTAGCCATAGTTCAACACCGTGACGGGTGCGGCTGACGGCGTGTCGTCGGCTGCGTTGAGCAGCCGGCCTATCGCGGCTTTGAGACCCATCGTGCGGAAAAAGTCCCCGGAAAGGAGCTGGCCGTTGATCACCGTCGCAGGGCCGTTCCCTGTCAAATTCAGCCTGCCGCTGTTAGCAAACGCCGCGGTCCCCGAAAAGATATTCGCTTCTGCTATTCCGCGAAACATCGGCTCGGAGAATGAACACCCCGAAGGATTCGCGCCGCCGAAGTTCATGGAGCCTGGGCAGTCGCCCGCGGACATGTAGCCGTGAGTGTTCGGCGCTTTGCGCGCGCCCCATCTAAGCAGGACCAACTGCGAAGAATTCTCGACCGGCAGCGACCGCAACATTACCGCGTCGATCAAGCTGAAAATAGCTGTGTTCGCGCCGATGCCCAATGCCAGCGTGAGAATGGCCACCGCCGCAAAGCCCGGAGACTTGGCGAGCATGCGAAGCCCATACCGAATGTCCTGCCAGAGCTGCTCCAGCCAAACAAAACTCCACACCTCGCGTGTCTCTCTCTCGAAGTGCTCGCGGTTCGTCATGATCCGCCCTCCGGTTCCGCTGGCCGCAGTATCTGTTCGATCGCTCCTGCCAGCTTGTCCCACTTACTGATTTCAACGGCCGGCTTCCTGCGCCCCTTTGCCATTAGACGGTAGCACTTGGCGCGACGGTAGTTCTCCGACATGCCCTCCTCGAACGAAATCCATCCCCACTTGATGAGCCGGTGCAGCGCCGGGTAGAGCGAACCCTGTTCCGCCTGCAGCACGTCATCGGACCTGAATTCGATCGCCTTGGCGATGGCGTGGCCGTGCCCCGCTTCGAGCAGCAGTGTTCGTAGGATCAATTCGTAGGATCAACAGGTCCAGCGTGCCTCGCAGCAGCTCGACGCGCTCTTTCTGCTCTGCAGAAGACATCCGAGGCGAAATTACAGCGCGTCGAGCAGAATGTCAACGTGAGCCACCTTACGATAACTCCTTAATGTCGGAAAACCGGACCTCACTTTCCGCGAACGGGGTTGTAGGAAGTTTGCGCAGACGGATCACCACACACCCGGCCCCGCACATTCGCGGAGGCAAATTAGATTTCATCGATAGGACTTGCCGAGCCTCCTGTTGCGTGCTCTACGTGTACTACATTTCTATGACAGCGTGTGATTCTCGACGCGTGCACAATTGAGTGCGGTTCACGTAAGCAATTGGAACGATAGAAGAAAGTGGAAAAAAAGCTATAGTCTCGCCATCCCGGACCATCTGTCAAAAAAGCAGACGGTCGGGTGGGATCGCATTCTCGCGCAAATTATTGAAAAGAAATGAAGTGGCGCGCCCGGTGGGACTCGAACCCACGACATCCTGCTTAGAAGGTACGCAGTACAAAACTCTAAGTGCCGCTTCTGGTGTCGCTTACGAGGGAACGCGTCACTTATCTCGACCTTGAACTGGACCTAAGTTGGACTGAAACTTGTCAAACGTCGTGGCGCAGTGCCTATAGGCTCGATTGGACTGTCCCTGCCGAGAATGCTATCCGTCGCGAATGCCTTTGAAATCAGCGACCACCAGTGCAGCCCGGTCTCCCATTCCCAACGATTCGCTGTTCCTGCTTTGCCGCGGCAGTTGCAGACATCGCCTTGGGTGCCTGAATTCGCAGAATTCAATTCTCCGCCCCTCGCCACGCGTACCATCAAGCGCGCCGCGAATTCGGTATCTCAGACTAAGGGAGGACGAATGACATGCAGCAGGGAAGTGTGATTCGAGAACATCGAGAACTAGGTCCAGACGTGTGGTGCTTCCGATGGTGGGAATCAGGACCGAACGGTAACATAGTGCAGCGCCGAATCGTTTTGGGAACTGCCGAGCAAATGCGTGACGCATCATCAGCTCGGCAGCTTACTGTCGGATTGGTGCAGGAAATGTCTCCGGGCCGGACCCAAAACCAATGGTGGGCCTGGGTGGACTTGAACCACCGACCTCGCCCTTATCACTAACCTCCACCCTCGCTGTCAACCATGGCTTTGCTCTAACGCAGACTTGTTACGATTTGCGCGACTCTTGATCCACTCGAGATACAAAGAAGTCCAGAGCCAGGCATCCCGAGAAAATCAGCCCGGAGAAAATCGCAGCGGGGACAACTGCTCCCGAGTGACCTGCAAGGAAGGTTTCTAGAGTGGCGCTTAGCAGCCAGATTTGGACTACGAGCAGGATAACGATGAGGGCCATCGCCCCATCGATGGCGACTAGCCCGCGCCGCTGCTTGGAAAGTTCCAGGTTGGCCATGTCAGCTTCCTTTCACAGCAATCGCAAGTAGCTTTGTGCCCTCGCGGTCGAGAGTGATTTGTGGGAGATGACGCGGTGGAGGACCTTGCAAAACGGAACCATCTTTCACCGAGAAGAAGCCTTGATGGCACGGGCATTCGAGCCGGTCATTTCTCGCGGAGTAATATACGGCGCAGGACAAGTGCGTGCACTTCTGACTGTAGGCTACGTATTCTTCCTCGCTGGTCCGAATCATGATGCAACGGTCCTGCGGTGTAGGGTAGGTGAAGAGTTTCACGCCGCGAACCGGGATTTCGTTGATCTCGGCAACTTCAGCCCTCGGAAACGCGGGAGTCTTGGTAAGACGCGATTTCGCCAGAATCCAGAGGTTGCCTACGAACATCCCTAGGCTCGCGAGCGTGAGAAACTTCGTGAATTGGCGACGGGTAACGTAGCGTTCGTCGCTCGTGAACACCGAAAACTCGTCTTTCCAGAGCGGCTCCTTACTGGGGTTGCGAATAAGCGGCATATGACTCCTCCCACATGTAATCCAGAACATCGAGTGAAACCGCATCTGTCTCGGCGGGAACCATCATGTGCACACGGGTGACGATCTTCTGGTTTCCGAAGTGAAATACGTTGGTTGGCTTTTCCCGCCGCTTGGCGATCTCCTCTGGCCGAACGTAGGAAAGCGCCTGGCTGGGGCAGACCGTGGCACACATAGGCTTTTTGCCGACCGAAGTGCGGTCGTAGCACATGTCGCATTTCATCATCTGCTCGTATTCCGGAAAGATCTTGGGAATGCCGAACGGACACGCAAGAACACAGTTCGAGCAACCGATACACCGTGGCTTCAGTGAGGATTGGACGATGCCGTCATCGCCCTTCTTGATCGCGTCAGCGGGACACACCATGGCACAGGTCGGCTCTTCGCAGTGCCAGCAGACGTAGGCTGCGGTCGCCGTCGTTCCCAGCCGATCGATGAAGTCGAAATTGATCATCGACTTGCCGCGATGGGTTTCACATTCCGCACAGGCTTCGACGCAAGATTGGCAGCCGATGCAACGCGAAGGATCGACGTAGAATTCGTAACCGTGCATCAGGCTTTGCCTTTTCTCGGTTCGGATATGTTTCCGTTTTCATTGGAAGCGAGGGCCCAATCAGGAGGTCCGTCCGCCTTTCGAAGTTGACACGCGGATACTTTGAACTCGGGAATCTTGCTGCGCGGGTCGAGCGTGCGGTGCGTCAGTCGATTCGCGCTTCGCTTGCCAGCCCAGTGGTAAGGGATGAACACCGTATCCGGGCGAATGGTCTTGACGACCATCGCTTGCAGGGTCATGTCATTGCGGCGCGAGATTACCGTGACCCAGTCCCCATCCTTTATCTGATATTGCTCTGCGAGGCGCGGATGAATTTCGAGGCGCGGACTTGGGTATTGATCGACGAGAGCGCCGATGCGACGAGTCTGCGTTCCGGAGAGATACTGGCTTACCACACGACCGGTCGTTAGATAGACCGGAAACTCTCCAGACACGGGATCGCCACTCTCACGCCACTCCGTAACGAGGAAATGGTGTTTGCCATCGGGATGGAAGGAACGTCCATCCGCGAAGAGTCGCGGAGTTCCGGGATGATCGAGCGAAGGGCACGGCCAGAAAATGCCCATGTTTTTGTCGATCTTTTCATAAGTGATACCAAAATAGTCCGCGTGGCCGCCGCGAGAGGCTTCGCGAAGCTCTTCGTAAATATCTTTCGTGGTAGCGTACGGAAAATACTTCCCCTTTCCGAGGCGCTTAGCGAGTTCGCAATAGATCCAGCTATCGCTTTTGGCATTCCCGGGCGGGTCCACGGCTTTCTGGATATGAATGACGCGGCCTTCATTCGTGCAACCGATGCCTTCCTCTTCTTCCTGCAAACTGCCGGCGAGAACCACGTCGGCGTGGTGCGCGGTCTCGGACATAAAAAAGTCCACAACGCCGAAGAACTCAAGTTTCTCGAGGGCCTCCTGCGTGAACTTCGCATCGGGAAGCGACACCAGTGGATTGAAACAGCAAGACAACAGGGCCCTGATTTCTCCGCGATGAATCGCTTCCATGATTTCAACGGCGGAGTAGCCGGCTTGGGGAATCTCTTCCGGCGAGATTCCCCAGACCTTCGCCGTGTGAGCGCGGGCTTCGGGATCGTTAATCGAACGCTGCCCGGGAAGTTGATCGCATTTCTGACCGTGTTCCCGCCCGCCCTGGCCGTTGCCCTGCCCGGTAATCATCGCGCAGCCCGCGCCTTCGCGTCCGATGTTGCCGGTCGCAAGGCACAGGTTGATCAGCGCCAGGCAGTTTTCGACGCCTTTCGATTGGTGCTCGACCCCTCGCGCATGAAGCACAATGGCGCGCTCAGCTTTCGAGAAGAGATGCGCCGCGCGTTCGATGGACTCGGGCGGCACACCTGTCTTCTCCGCGGCCGTGCGCGGGTCCCAGGCGCGGACTGATTCCGCCACTTGTTCGAACCCGGTGGTGTGCGCGGCGATAAAATCGCGGCGTTCGAGACCGTCGCGCAGAATGACGTTCAGCAAACCCATGTACAACGCCATGTCCGTGCCCGGCCGCACGGGAAGATACATGTCCGCATTGCGGCAGATCGGCGTCATCCGCGGATCAGCAATGATGAGTTTTCCGCCCGCGTCGCGGCATCGCCATAAATAGTCGGTCGTGATCGGAGCGCACTCTGCGACATTCGCACCGGCCACCAGCACGACTTGCGCTTTGAGAATATCGGCCCACGGCAACGGGCTGCGGTCCACGCCAAACGCCAGTTTGTACGCGGTGCCCGCAGAGACCATGCACAGCCGTCCGTTATAGTCGATGTGACGCGTGCCCAGTGCCACACGCGCGAATTTCCCAAGCAGGTAGGATTTCTCGGAAATCAGCGAGGCGCCGCC
>Ga0210410_10000714_pt1 | contig 34317 bp, 35 predicted proteins | sample IncBWC4MmetaG_FD_161058 | JGI IMG/M metagenome (GOLD analysis project Ga0210410, IMG submission 161058) | Forest soil microbial communities from Barre Woods Harvard Forest LTER site, Petersham, Massachusetts, United States - Inc-BW-C-4-M | ecosystem: Environmental > Terrestrial > Soil >...
AGGGACGTACGTGCCGGGAGGAGAACCGAAATATGGAACCAGGGACGAACTATCGTCGATTATGTAGCGCCCGAAAAAGGAATGTGTGTTGGAAAAATTGTGATCCACGCGAGCCATGCCATGATGCTCATTCGTGGTGCCTTTATCCGCGGTGATCAGGTCCCCGGTTCCGTCCCCATTGTCTGCCCCATTCGATGGCGGAAGAAGGGCTAGAAAAGGCTGCGCGCGCGGATCAACACCAATGGGAATGCAACCGTTGGGAGTGGCACTACTGCAAGCGCTCGGATCGCTGGCAGAGGGTAGCAGGCCTTGATGGGCAAGTGTGTCAGGGACGGTGGCGATCGCTGTAGATGCCTGCACTTCGCGGAAGCCTTCATAGCTCACAAAAAAGAATGTTCGGTCATGCACTAGAGGCCCCCCGATGCTGGCACCGAATTGGTTCCGCACAAATTGTGGGATCGGGCGACTAGCCAAATCGAAATAGTTCTTGGCCTCAAGTGTGGCCTCGCGATGCGATTCGAAAAACGAGCCATGAAGCTGATTGCTTCCGGACTTGGTGATGGCCTCGATGACTCCACCCCCATTGTTGCCATAATCCGGATCGAAGGTCTGGGTGAGGACGCGTACCTCAGCTAATTCGTCCAACCCGAGAAAAAGCCCAGAGGCACCCGCCGGGGAAAAACCAAGGACCGGATCATTTGCATCCATGCCGTCGATCAGAACGTTCGTCCAACTCGGACGCATACCGTTAATTGCCACTTGGCCAGTCTTGCCATTTGAAAGCAATGAAGGAGCAGCGCTAGGCGTTGGGGCAACGCCGGGCTCCAACACAGCGGCCTTAAACAGATCGCGGTCGTTCAGTGGAAGCTCGGTCAAGCTCCGTTCAGAAATGGCTGCGCTGACAGTGGAAGTAGTATTGTCTATAGTCGGAGCGTCCGCTGTAGCCGTCACTTGCTGTGGCACCCTGGCCACCTGCAGTGTCAAATTTATGGCAACTGCACCAGCCGCACTGATCACTATGCCTTCACGAATCTCTGTCTGGAATCCCTCTTTGTCGATACGGACCGTATATTTTCCAGTCGCCAAACCCACCACATGATATTGGCCGTTCATGTCACTGAGGGCATCCCGTTTCAATCCGGTGCTTAGACTGGAGACCGCAACTTGGGCTCCAGTAATAACCGCGCCGGTTGGGTCCGTGATCGTCCCGAAGACTGTCCCAAGTTGCGTTTGCGACCAGCCGCACGTTGAGACCAATGCCACTGATAGCGCAAACAGCAAATAACACCTGTGGGAAGCGGATTGCCTGGAGGGAGGAACAGATGCGATCATAAATTGCCACCGGTTTATTTGATCTACAGAACCGTCGGGCCATTTCGTTCCGACTGGCGTCCAAATAATATGTATTTCAGCATTTGTATGTCTACCGGGGATTTGTTTTACCCCTGGCCCACAAACAATCCGCAAGGAAAAGTCTTTTCACATTGGCGGACATTCGGATTTACAGAGTACGCGCCTCAGAGTACGTGGCACTCAGCATCGCGTCTGCAGGTACCAGGACAGGTCAGTCTCCCCTGCGATCTTTTGAACTGAGACATACCTTTTTGCTGCCGAGCTTACCGCGTCGCTCACGCTGCTTGCGGACGCGATTTGCAGCTAAAATGCCGCTCAGCTGTCGCCAAAACCTTAAGCAGGTCTTTAGCCAGAGTGCGAATGCTGGCGATGCGCAGAAAAGATCTTATTTCTCGCCATTGCGTTGTCAGCGGGAAGTGCTTTTTGCTCTATGGGAGTGTCGGAATAGCGACTGGGAGACTTCCGAGAGACGCGGCATCATGCACGACTTCATGGCTTCCGATGGTCCGGATAGACTCGATTTGCGGGTCTTAGGAGGATACAAGGAATAAAACACACGCTAGTTTTGCCACTGCCCAATTGATTGGTCGACCTGCGTCGCCGTCTATTGCACATAAAGCAGGTTTCCCAAGCTGAACTGTTCGCGCTATTCCCCGAGAAGCCGATGGATCGAGTGCATATTCCTCCTGATGATTAAGTGGCTACCGGACTACCGCTCGTAGAAGGAACCCACCCAGTCCTCCTCCGATGAGGGGGCCCAGGATCGGCACAAAAGCGTAGCCCCAGTCGGAAGGCCCCTTGCCCGCGATGGGCAACACGGCATGCGCCAGCCGAGGTCCGAGATCCCGGGCGGGATTGATCGCATAGCCAGTAGTTCCCCCAAGGGAAAGTCCGATACCCCAGACGAGTGCCGCGACAAGGTATGGTCCCAAGCCTGGGGCTGGACCCGAAATAGCAGCCGCCTTGGAGAAAATCGCGCCCACGACAAAAACCAAGACGAGCGTTCCTAAGATCTCGCTGATCAGGTTCGCGCCAAATCTGCGGATCGCAGGCGCGGTGCAGAAGCAGGCAAGTTTCAGTCCTTGATCGGGGGTCTGCTCCCAATGCGGCAGGAAGTGAAGCCAGACGAGAATGGCTCCCGTGAAGGCGCCTGCCATCTGCGCAATAAGATATGGCACGAACTTGGCAAAGTGACCGCTCGATACGGCGAAGCCAATGGTCACGGCCGGATTCAGATGTGCATCGCTGCTGCCGCAGGCGATAGCCGTGAACACGCCCGCCATAACGGCGAACGCCCAACCGCTCGCGATCACCATCCAACCGGCACCTTCCGCTTTCGACCGTCTGAGCAATACGTTTGCGACTACTCCGTTGCCCAGCAGTATGAGCATGAGCGTACCCATGAACTCACCAAAACACTTCGTCAGCATGTAAAACTCCTTATTCCGAGGAAAGTTGCCTGAGTTAGCCGACCCAATCGAACGACTTGCTCACCGCCCGCTTCCAAAGTTTGTACATTTCATCGCGCTTTCCGTTCGTAAGCTGCGGTTTCCAGGTGCGGTCGACCGACCAGTTCGCGCGCAGATCCTTTAAGTCTTTGAAGTACCCGACAGCCAAACCTGCTGCGTAGGCCGCACCCAGCGCAGTCGTCGCATCCTTCGTTACCGGCCGAACTACCGGCCGGTCGAGGATGTCAGCCTGAAACTGCATCAGCAGGTCATCCGCTACCATGCCGCCATCGGTGCGGAGTACGTCCAGCTTGATGCCTGAGTCCTTTTCCATGGCTTCGAGTACGTCCCGGGTTTGAAACGCAGTTGCCTCTTCCACCGCCCTTGCAATGTGCCCCTTGTTCGCGTAACGAGTCAGGCCGGCAATCACACCGCGGGCATTATCTTTCCAATAGGGGGCATATAAACCGGAAAATGCAGGAACAAAATAGACGCCGCCGTTGTCGTCCACAGTGCGTGCAAGCGATTGAATATCTGAACTCTTCTCAATCAGGCCGAGATTATCGCGAACCCATTGAACGAGAGCACCAGTGATGGCGATGCTTCCTTCCAATGCGTAATGTGCCGGCTGGTCGCCTAGTTTGTACGCCATCGTTGTCAATAAGCCAGACTTGGAATCAATCTTTCGAGTGCCTGTGTTCATCAGCAAAAAGCAGCCAGTACCATACGTATTCTTTGCTTCCCCAGGCTCAAAGCAGGTTTGACCGACGAGCGCAGCTTGTTGGTCTCCGAGGATCCCGGCGATCGGTACGTCTTGCACCGCAAGTTCCTTCGCATACCCGTAGGTCTCGCTGCTGGAATGAATTCGTGGCAGCATCGCCTCCGGAATTCCAAACGTCTCGAGGATCTCTCGATCCCAGGACAAAGTATTCAGATCCATCAGTTGGGTGCGGCTGGCATTTGTAACATCAGTGATGTGGGCGCCGCCCTGGACGCCCCCAGTTAGATGCCAGACCAGAAAGGTATCAATGTTGCCGAACATAAGGTCGCCCGCTCCCGCGGCTTCCCGGGCGCCCTTTACATGTTCAAGAATCCAGCGAATTTTCAGACCACTGAAATATGTTGTGAGCGGCAGCCCAGTCTTGCTGCGGAATCGGTCTTGTCCTCCCGATTTCGCCAACTCGCTGACGTAGTCCGCGACCCGCGTGTCCTGCCAAACGAGCGCGTTCGCGATCGGCTTGCCAGTCTTTCGGTTCCATAGGATGGTGGTTTCGCGCTGGTTGGTGATTCCAATCGCCGCCAAGTCTCCTGGCCGGAGGCCTCCTTTCGCCATGGTCTCCGCAATTACCTCACGCGTGTGCTGCCAGATTTCCTCCGGATTGTGCTCAACCCATCCGGGCTTGGGGTAAATTTGCTCGTGCTCTTTCTGCGAGACCGCCACGGTGCGTCCCGAGCGGTCAAACACAATGAAACGCGTGCTCGTGGTGCCTTGATCAATTGCTCCGATGTAGTTTGCCAACTTGGTCCTCCTGAAGACTTGTTCCTCTGCTGTTCCCCGTACACGTAGGACTTGTTTGCAGACCTTCTTACCCGTCAGTCAGCAGCGGGTTGGCCGCTTCCCGAAGATGCACCGCGTTTGCGGGACAAGCCCGCCGAGTCCAGCAAGTGCTCGATCTTTTCCGCGTATCCAGTAATTGCATCGCGGGTAAACGCGGTGCTCCATTGCAACTCCTTCATCATTAGAGAACCGACAATCGGTGCTGCGTCAATGCAGTCGGTCCATGAATAGAACTGCATCCCGACCCTGCGCGCAAGCACATCCTCAATCGTGGCCGCCATCTCATACCGAACGGCGTAGACGACTTCCGCCCTGATTGCCCGACCTTGGGCATGAATCGGTTGCATGAACGTGGGGTCTTCTGCAGTCAGCTCAAGAATCCTTTCGGATGCAGTCCCGAACTTGGCTGCCAGATGACGGGCCGTTCCTTCGGAAATCGGGTGCGCGCGGCAGAGTTTTTTCCAATAGTCATCGGTGAAGCCCTCGCCGCCGTGGAGAATGTGGTTGCGAGTCAGAGATTCCGACTGCGGCAGGCCGAGAGCTTTCTGTACGACGTGAATCGTGTCCTCTGCCATGGCGCGATGCGTAGTCCACTTGCCGCCCATGATGCTGATGAGCCCGCTAGCGGGATCCACCTCAATGACATCGTCGCGAGCCAGTTTCTTGGTATCGCCCGAGTCTTCTGATCCGACAAGTGGGCGTGCGCCGGCAAAGCCCGCCACGATGTCGGATGGAATGACCGGCCTGGCCAGATATTGATTGAGGTGCCGCAACATGTACTCAACATCTTGCTTCGTGACGACCAGTTCGGCATCCGGCGAAACTTCCTCGTCGGTGGTTCCGACCAGCAATCTTCCTCCCCAGGGGACCGCAAATAGAACGCGGCCGTCCTCTGTTTTCGGAATGAGCAAGGCATCCTCCGTCGGGAACACCTCCAGCGGCAGGAGGATGTGTGAACCTTTGCTGGGCCGCATGCGCTTGTGCACCGTAGGAGTGGCTAATTGGCGAATAGAGTCCGACAGCGGCCCCGTGGCATTGACAAAGGCTCCAGCGGTGACCGTGAACGTGTTCTCGGTCAGATGGTCTTTTGCTATGACACCAGAAATCTTCCCATTCGCACCCCGCACAAAATCTGTAACACTGGCGTGGTTCAGCGCGTTTCCGCCGGCCGCGGTGAACGTTTGCACGAGCGCAAGGTTGTATCGCGCATCGTCGAACTGACCATCGGCATACGCCACGGAACCGAGCAACCCCTCAGCATTCAACTCCGGCATATGCTCCAATGTTTCTTCTCGCGATAGGAACTTGCTCGGAGAGATACGGCCTGGCCCCGCGAGCCAGTCATAAATCTTTAACCCGATGTCGAGGTAGGCAACATCTAGCCAGTGATAGCTTGGTACAAGGAACTCCAGCCTTCGCGTGAGGTGGGGCGCATTTTCCAGCATGCGGACGCGTTCGTGCAAAGCGCGTACCAGGACGTGGTATTCCTGAAGATCTGCTCCCTTGATAGCTTCTTCCAGGTATCGCACTCCGCCATGAATGATCTTGGTAGCTGCACTGGATGTTGCCCCGGCAAAATCGCCTGCTTCCAGCAGAACCGTTGGGATTCCGCGTAGTTGCGCGTCCAGGGCGCAGGCGGATCCTGTTGCGCCGCCGCCAATGACGCACAACTGAAACTCCTGATCGGCTATATTGTCGAGTTCTTCGGTTCTACTTTTCATAGATCTGCAGCCGATCAAAATGTGACTTTCGTCCTGAACCCCAACACCGGTGCGTTCGGCAAATTGGAATTTGCGCCCACATCGACGTAATACTGGAAGACCGGCTGCAGCAAGAAGTACGGCGTCACCTGTAAGGAGTAGTTCAGTTCGAATGCTTTTTCAGAGCCTAGCTTCGGACCGCCCAGCAGTACGCCGAAATCGCTGAACGGATCACTGATCTTGCTGTAGACCAAAGCGCACGCAATCCGGTCCTTTGGGCGATGACTGAAGGGAGCATTGAAGCGAGCACCCGCCGTGATCTGGGAATTCTCGCGATTCACATCGCCGGGACTCCAATCAAAGCCAAAGGTTGCATCGAGTCCGCGATTCGATCCAGGCTGCGAGCGGAATAACGCTTGGCTCGCCATTCCGTAGATCAGGTGGTTTCCGCCGCTCTTGCGCCCGGAAGGATCACTAAACTTGCCGCCGTTGTAAACGCCTCCGAACTTGTACTCGCCCGGATAGGACTTGCCCGACTGCGTCGCCTTCGAGGTGTTACCGTCTGTTTGATTTACCAGAAATCCAGCTTCAAACAAGAAATTCGGAGTATCGCGAATCTGAAAATGGAAGCCGGTAGGGTCCTGCTCGTAGGGGTTCCGGTTTCCAGCCATAACTGCGCTCTTAACGTAGAAATTCCGTGTGGGCGCGACGCGAATCTCAGCGCCGGGAGTACCAGCGGGATTGAACGACTCATAGATGGTGCTGAAGAGATTGCCGAATGCGTAGCCCATGGGTTCGATCAGCCACGAACCGCCATATTCCTGGTTGCCGTAAAAGTCCAAGCCGGCCAACTGTCCCGCTCTTATCCTCAACCTGTTGTTGAAGAACAGTTGCTGCAGCCAGAACGAATCCAGACGTGTGGTGTGTGCGCTCACCAGGTCACTGGGATTCGCCAGTGTCCCAATCTTTGCTCCCAGGTTGGCTCCTGATTGCCAGAGTCCAGTGGTGTGAAAGCTGAGCCCTTGCCACTGGATGAACCGGTCAAAATTTATGTCGATGGTTCCACGAATTCGTGGCCATCCGGTTTGCGTCTGCTCCATTCCACCGCTCGGATTAGCCTCCAAGTCGGCGATGTAGAAGAAATCGAAGCTGACGCCCTTTTCGGCAAGCTTCGATCTCTTGCCACCCCAGTCTCCCAACAAATACTGCCGTGATGGGATTTCAAACAGTGTGCCGCCCACATCGGGCGTGGCAGCATTTGTTTGAGCGATCAACGGAACCGCGAATATCCCGAGCAAAACAAGACATGATAGGAGCTTGAGCCAGGCTAAGCACACACCCAGCCGACGGTGAACACAGCACATAGCATCTTCGCGAGATCCATCAGTCGCTCGAACGCCGAAGTCGTGAAATCCAATTCGTTTTCCCATAGCGGCCTGACTTATGCACTCGCGTTACCAAAACAAACTGAAGGCTTCGACTCGTGAAAAGGCACTACAGGATTGAGGTTAGCGACTGCACTGCGTCGAGAGTGGCGCTGTTCGCTGAGATCGCCGCGCGGCGCAGTGTCGCAGTTTAGACAAGTGACGCCCCGACGCCTGTTCCCAACGCCGCTGGGCAATTGAGAATCGATCGAGCATGTGATGAGATCCGTTCTTTTCCCTCGGCATTTGTCCAACTCCGATTGTTCAGCTAACACACATTTGGAAATCGACTTGCTTCAGCCAGCGTGTCAGGGCATGAGCGAAAACCGATGGTGATGTTATGGAGTCCAGGTTCATTGCTCGGGTGTGCGCTACGCGGTCATAGGGGCATCCAGAAACAAGGACAAGCCTGGACGATTGGTCATTGCCTATCAGGATGAGGATCGGCTGCGCGATCTCATAGCTGCTCCAAGTATCTTCGGGCTCGACTTCGCGTCGCCCGAAGAAGTCATGGCGAACCTCGAAGGCCTCACACGCTCTGAGCGCTTGATCTGATCGGGAGGATTTAGTGTTAAATGCAGGCGATACGGCTTTTCTCATGATGTGTACGGCAATGGTGTGTCTGATGACACCCGCCTTAGCGTTCTTTTACGGTGGTTTGGTTAGAAAGACGGATATCCTCACCATTATGTTTCAGACCTTTGTCTGTTTGGGCCTGGTTGCTGTCATTTGGGTATTGGGTGGTTTCAGTCTGGTGTTTGGTCCGGACCTGGGCCAGATCATCGGCAATCCGCTCACGTTTTTCGGAATGCATGGGATAGGTGGTGAAGCAAATGCGACGCATGCGGCCACTGTCCCGTTTATTCTCTTTTTCGCCTATCAGATGATGTTTGCCATTATTGCTCCAGCACTTGTCACGGGCTCTTTTGTGAGCCGCTTCAAACTCGCACCCTACATCTGGTTCGTCATATTGTGGACGGCGTTTATCTATATACCGGTCGCGCATTGGATCTGGGGTGGCGGCTTCCTCGCTAAGTTCGGTGTTGTGGACTTCGCCGGTGGGTTGGTAATACACACGACCGCGGGGTTATCAGCGCTGACTGTGGCAAAGTTGCTAGGTCCACGCCGGGACGAAGAGCGGAGCACGCCGGCGGCAAACATACCTCTCGTCGCTGTGGGCGCTGGACTCTTGTGGTTTGGATGGTTCGGCTTCAATTCCGGCAGTGCGTACGCAGCCGACACGCTGGCTTCCTATGCATTTGTAAACACGACACTATCAGGTTCGGCAGGGTTGCTGGTTTGGCAGTTCTGGACTTGGCGCGACACCAAGAGGGCATCGTTTTCCGGAATTCTGGTTGGCTCGGTAGCGGGCCTTGCCACGATCACACCGGCGGCAGGATATGTTGAGCCGTGGGCCGCACTAATTATTGGTGCGATTGGTGCCAGCGCCTGCTATTTTGCAAAACGTATTCAAGATGATTTGAAAATCGATGATGCCTTGGAAGTATTCCGCGCCCACGGCGTTGGCGGTATTACCGGATCCCTGATGATAGGCATCTTTGGAGCGACCGCGATCGACCGTGTCTCGGGCAGTGCACGCGAATTTCTTGTGCAGCTGCTTGCAGTCGTCGTAGTCGGGGTCTATAGCGTTCTGGTGACTTGGTTGATTATGAAAACGCTCAGGGCTGTGGGCCCGGTTCGGGTCTCAGCAGAAGAGGAAGCGCGAGGCCTGGATGAGGAGGAGGCTTACCACCTCGTGCAGTGATACGGCGTGTTCTCAGAAACGGCACGACGCACCCACGGCGCTTTCGAGATTAACCTCATGCCGGGCAAATCGCCACCGTCGTGCCAGATGTCCTGTTGCTGGCCGGCTCCCTCGTCGAGGCACAAAGGCCCACACAGCTGCATCAGTCCTGGCTATTCGGTTGCCTAGGTGACTTGTCCTAATGCAGCGGGCGGCAGAGTCGCAATTTAGACAAGTGACGCCCCGACGCCTGTTCCCAACGCCGCTGCAGCAATTGAGAACCGATCAACCTGATGAGGCCCTTTCTTGTACTCGGCATTTGGCCCAACTCCGATTGTTCACCTAACACACATTTGGAATTCGAGTTGCTTCAGTCAGCGTGTCAAAGCTTGTTGAAGCCAAAACCGATGGAGATGTTATGAGAGTTCAATTTTGTTGCTCAGATCTGCGCTACGCGGTCATACAGGCATCGAGTAAAAAGGAGAGGCCTGAACGATTGGTTATTGCTTATCACGATGAGCAGAGCTTGCGCGATCTCATTGCTGCTCCAAGCATCATCGGACTAGGCTTCGCATCGCGCGAAGAAGCGATCACGAACTGCGAAGGCCACATGTCAGACGCTCGTTCGAAACCAAAGCCTCGAATCACAGCAATGTTTTACCTGCCTCATGCGAAGGTCGAATTGGCGGGTAGGCACGGCCTGGTGAATCATCGCAGAATCCCGCAAAGCATTGTGGCATCCGCTCTTGCGGCGCTCGTTGCCCTCATCTACTCGAAGAATATCGTGTCCGCAATGATCCGCATGGCGCTAGGAGCTTCTTTCTAGTTCTGTTGATCTCCGATGCTGGGTTCCCATCAGGAGGACTAGTGGCAAGCGGGAGGTCAGAGCGCTTCCAAGAAGTTTGAATGACAAACCGGAACAAGAAATCTCGAATCAGTGTCGCAGGTAGCTTTCTTGGTATGGTCTGCACACACGAGCAAGCGAGCCATTTGCTGGAGAGCTTTCGGAAAGACTACCAGTTGCTTACACCGGAGGAGCGGAATCGAGTGAAGTGCATTTTGGGTTTGAATCCGAACGACACCCCCCGCCGTACAACCCCCAATGTGCTGAAATCGGAAGTGGAACATTGATTGAACAGTTTCAGAAGAGTCTTATGAACGATGAAAAGATTGATAAAGAAGAAGTGTGGTCGGCTATTCGCTATCTGGACCCTGACGAACGGGAGAAGGACAAGGAAGCCAATGCAGCCGCCGTAATCGCGATATTGGCCATTCTGCTTATCATTGGCAGTGTTTGGGTTCTACTTTGGTTTCCATCAGGAAGGCGGTAGATGGTTGCGGTACCTGTAGTAGGTGCAATTACTCCATAGTAAGGTTCCCGACTCCATGATCTCCGTGGACGACGCGCCTTCTGCCGTTGGAAACCCTCATTTACACGACGATGGAAACAAGGCGCTCCGGCCGAAATGCTACCAAGCAGAACAGCGCAAATGGCGAGGACGGGAAACTGCGACCTTCCACTTTTTCATTGTCATGTCTTCTCGAAGATCATGCTCGGTCAGTCACTACGGACGTGAAAGTTAACGGTGACTGTGGTTTCCACTTCTATCGGTTGCCCATTCACAAGCAATGGCTGGTAGCGCCATTGCTTGACCGCGTCGATCGCGGCGCGCACCAAAAGCGGGTGCCCGCTAACAACTTGCAGGCTTTGAACGTTCCCGCCTTTGTCAATAAGCGCCGCCAGCACGACAGTTCCTTGAATGTGTGCCTGCTGCGCCACGGGCGGATAAATGGGCTCAACCCGGTAGATGAGCCGGCCATTGGTCGCACCTGCTGAAACGCGCACACGCTGTACGGTGGGCACCGGTTTGGGCATGGGAGGAGGGACGGCTGCCGGGCTCGAACCGGAGCCGATGATTCCGCCTATTACTCCGTTCAACTGACCTCCCGGAATCCCTCCAGGCACGCCACCAACCACCCCACCTGTTGTCGGAACTGATGGCTCGTCGTCTTCCTTGATCATCATCTGGACTTTCGCCGGAATTCTGCTTGGAGTACGCAACCGGCCGTTCGCGATGTTGCTGGTTACCTTCACCACTTTCACTGCGGGTGGGGTGGACGCCGCCGGCGGAGGAGGTGGCGGAGGAGGTGGGGCTTCAAGAAAAGTGAGCATTTGTTCTTTGGGCAGAACCTCGGTGAACCATAGCGGAAGCAAAACCACAACACCGAGCATGACAAATTGCAAAACAAACGAAAGAAGAGTCGGCCAAGCTCTTCTCTTGTGTTGCGCGACACCAGAGTCCAGCAGGCTGTCCTGGAACAGAACATTGACATCGGCTGCGGAAGCTACGGGCCCCAAGGTCACGGGCTCGCGTCCGCTCCCTCTGCTGCTGCTGATGAACTCATCATTTTCAACTGTGGAGATAGTGCTTCTTGTCACTGTAAGCGCCTCCCACCGCATGTCGCTGCGTAGCACAAATCAGCAACTGATTTGCCAAACAAGTTTCGTAATATAAAACTCCATTCTCAATGTTCGGCCGCCCTGTCATCACTTTCCGTTCTTCTTCCCAAGTGCCAATGTCAAGAACTCTTCGCGGGCATCGGTGCTTCTGAAAAGACCGCGCATTACGCTCGTCGACATCAGTCCATCGCTTTTGATTCCGCGCATCTGCATGCAAAGATGCTCGCCGCGTGCAAGGACTGCCACGTCACGCGCGTCTGTGATGGCCGTAATCTCGTCAGCGATCTGATGAACCAGCCGTTCTTGTACTTGCAGGCGGTGTGAATATTTCTGTGCGATGCGAGCAAACTTCGAGAGCCCGAGGACGTGCTCGGTTGCGATGTAGGCCATGGAAATTTCGCACTTGAAAGGAAGCAGGTGATGCTCGCATAGACTGAAAACCGAGACTCCGGCGCAGACGACCATCTGATCGGTCCGAAATGATTCGAACGCAAACGTGGTTTCGATCGTGCCAGGGTCGTAGTCGATGAACTCTTTCCACCATCGCGCGAAGCGGTTCGGAGTCATCTTCAGCCCTTCGCGGTTCGGGTCCTCGCCGATTGCCAACAGCAGATTGCGGCCGATCCGTTCGAGCCTCTTAACGCTAACTTTTAGCGCAGGGCGAGCGGGTTGTGAACTCGCACGCTCAGTCGCCATCCGCGTTCCTGAACCGTTTGTTCGCACAACTTTGTCGCCGCCCGGCTCATTGAAAGAGGTTGAAAGCATATTGTGGTCACTTGCTTCATGACGCCGAGCTTGATCAAGCGGAATGAGTTGCTCGATCACGATTGGGGTCCTCTTAACAACGGGCTGTCCTGGAGCCAGATGTCATTACATGGGCCATGAGAATTCAAGACCGAACCACCCCCAGGTCTCCCGAGACGTTCATCCCACCGGATGAACGGGAGCACTAGCAGCCTGCGACTGCTCCTGCCGGACTTGCATCCTGCCGCACTGTGTTCTTGAGTCGGATGCCGCCGTCTTGAACAGCGAAGCCCTTATCACGTCCTGCCGCAGTAAATAGACAGACACAGCGAAAAGGACGACATCCTTCATCAGGAAAGCAACCTTCTCGGTCATCGCCGGGAATCCGCCGGCGGAAGCGGCCCAACCGTCCGGCATAAACGGAATGATCGTCGTGGTCGCGATGAATGCGAAACATGAGCCAAGAGCTCCGAGAATCCCCCATCGTTTGTTCCAATATCCGGCGAACAAAAGCGCCCCAAACAGCCACTCTGCAACTCCGAGGAAATAGGTTGCCCCCCGAACGCCAAAGACTGCGTACAGCCAGAAGATGAAAGGGCCGTGACCGATGTAGGGGAGCAGAGCCTGCGCCTCATAATCGAACCATTTCTGATAACCGAAGAAGAGAAAAATGATGACCATCGATGCACGAAGCAAGTGGTAATCGAGATCATTCTTGAGAATACCGAGTTTGATCAAAGCTTTCACGACAACACTCATATGCACTCGATTGATCTGGGTGATTGCGTCGCCCCGTTTAGGGCCTACTAGACTCCGATCTCGTTTCACCTTCAGTCTTCCGTTCTGTGCTTCTTCCTCCTTGCACGCCCTTCACCATTCTGACAACCGAACGTTTCGCAAGCACCAATGGCAGTTGCAGTGATTTTTGATTGTTCTCCTCAGTCGCTAGATATCGTCGCTAAATTCGCGTGTCGCAATATCAACACACACAAGTCGCCGGACAGTCAGAAACAAATCAGGGTTTGGTGACACTTGAGGTTCCGTGCTTTCAAAACGTCAGCGCGCCAAATCACTGCAGAATCAAAGAGCCAGCGGGAAAAAAGCCGATGAACATTGCTTCGGTATCAGTATGCAGTACTGTAGTACCCCGTCCTTGCCTGGACGTGTAGTGGGGGAAGACCATGCGGAACCGCCAATCTGACTTTGATCTTTCTCCACCTGCCATCGCGCCGCGAACCGTCGGGGCTATAGCCTAGGATGTACTGGTGGCGCAGTTCGGTCGCAATGTGCCCGGCGATCGCCGGAAGATAGTTAGGATTGTCGAGAGTGTATGCGCTGGCTCCGGTCAGACTACTGATTTCTGCCAGAAGCTCAGGACCGAGACGTTCTTCCTGAGTCCGACACCCGCTACCGACAGCCACGAGTTCTCCCGGAAGCTCAGGACCGAGACGGGCTTCCTGACTCCGACACTCCCTATCGAAAACTCCAATCGAGTACACCAGTAGATCTTGCTCTTTGATTAATGACTTGACATCCTTCTCGGTGTAACGGCTTCGGTTATCGCCGCCGTCTGAGACGATGACCAGCGCCTTCCTCTGATACCGCGCCTTTCTCATATTGCTGACGGCCAAAACGATCGCGTCCATCAAACAGGTGCGTCCCTTCGGCGTTGTGAATAAGAGATGGCTCTGAATGTCGTCCACACTTGGGGTGAAGTCTTGGACAAGCGCCGGTTGATCAGCGAAGGTTATCAGGAAGAATTCATCCTGAGGATTGGATGCTTTCAGCATCGCACCGACTGCGTCGCGTGCCCGTTCGATTTTGGTGTTCATGCTGCCACTAACATCGAGTACTATGCCGACGGAAACAGGGACATCCTCCTTCCAGAAATGTCTGATCGGCTGCGGGTGCTTGTCCTCATATAACTGGAAATTCTGCTGCTCGAGCCCTGTAACGATTCGGTTGGATTCGTCCATGACCGTCACGGGTACGAGCACGAGTTCGACAGTTGTTCGAATGACTCCCTTGTCGGTCTTTATTGATGACTGGTAAGCATTGGGTTGTTTCACGTCCCCTCTGGGCGTGACGTGAACTGCATTGAGATCCGATTGAGCGTCCGCACGGAAACAAATGAACAACCACAGCAAGGCAACGAACCACGTGGGCTTGAGTAGTTGGCTCACGGCTTAACTCCTTTAACAATCCCGCTGCGATCTGGACCAAATGCAAATGCAAACGCCGTGCCATCGAGGCAAAGTCACAGATCACCAACAAGTGCGGCTAAACCGACGGAGTGTAGTCTCCGCGCACGAAGTGGCTTCACCAGGAGGCAATCGTCGAAATAAAGACATGAGAAAAGCTGGGTGCAACGCGGTGGAGATTGCAAAGCATGCTTCTCACTCCGAGGTCCAAGCTGTCGATGTTTTCGACCTTCGTCGCAATATCGCCGACGAACAAAGCCGCGGGAGGCGTTCAGCCCTGCCTCGTTGTGCCAATGGATTCAACATCGTGAGAACGTCGGTTCAGGAATTACAATGACGTTCTCAGTGAGTTCCTGCTGTGCTCGTTGAGATAGAGACGCCGTGACGCTATTTCGACTGCTCTCGTCTCGAGAGCATGCCGCAAGTGGGCAGTTCTTACATTCTGTGACGACATTGATTGGAAGCTCGATTGCTGGTTTTTACAACGGTTGGGAAGGCAGCATCAAACTACGTCAGTCGCTGATTAGGAGATCCGATGGCTATAATCTCGCGAGGTTTTGCCGGTCGACGCAGCGCAGCGGAAGCCAAACTCCCGCCTGGTCAATACCTCACTTCGGATTTTCCGGTGTTGTCTGCGGGACCGACGCCACACATATCCCTTGATCGGTGGGAATTTACCATCGACGACGGCAGTAACGTTTTGAAGCGGTGGGATTGGAAGTCGTTCCGCGAGTTGCCCACCGAGACCATCACGGTTGACATCCATTGCGTAACGCGATGGTCGAAACTGGGCACATCTTGGGAGGGTGTTTCGCTCGATGTTCTGCTGGCAGATGTAAAAACAGATTTGTCCTACGCGATGTTCCGTTCGTATGGCGACTACACAACAAACCTTCCTATGAAAGACGTTATCAACAAGCAGGCCTGGATCGCGTTCAAGTTTGATGGTGCAGATCTCGCACCCGAACATGGTGGCCCGGCGCGGCTTCTGGTTCCGCATCTTTACTTATGGAAGAGCGCTAAATGGGTGAAGGGCATGACGCTGATGCCGCACGACAAACCGGGCTTTTGGGAAAACCTCGGTTATCACATCTATGGGGACCCATGGCTGGAACAGCGGTACTCCGACCAGTGACGTGGCGTAGCGCCAGGGTTGTCGGGCTGCGTGATGAAACAGCGACCGCGAGGACGATCGCACTGGCAGTTCGCGATTGGCCGGGTCACATCGCCGGTCAGCACGTTGATGTGCGTTTGACAGCTCCAGACGGATACTCTGCGGTCCGGTCCTACTCAATTGCGTCGGGTCCGAACTCGGACGGGCGCATCGAAATTACCGTCGAGCGACTGGCGAACGGCGAAGTCTCACCCTACCTGACGACGGAACTCATGGTCGGCGATGATCTGGAATTGAGAGGCCCGATCGGCGGCTGGTTCGTGTGGCATCGAGACCAAACGGAGCCGATCCAGCTGGTGGCAGGTGGCTCGGGCATCGTTCCCCTCATGGCCATGATTCGCTCGCGTGCTTTGGCCGGCAGCTCCGCTCCATTTCGATTGTTGTACTCCGTAAGGGAGCCGGGAGCAGTTTTTTACCGGGATGAACTATGGGCGTTATCAGATCGGGACCATTCTGTGATTGTCACCTACGCGTACACCCGAGTTACTCCGAAAGATTCGCCGCGCCCGCCCGGCCGCATCGACGCCACGCTAATCGCGACCGGTACATGGCCCTGGAACCTTAACCCAACCAGCTACGTTTGCGGCCCAACATCCTTCGTTGAAAATGCGACCGACCTCCTGATCGCTGTCGGCCACGGTCGCAAAAACATCAGGACAGAGCGTTTCGGCGCTACAGGAGAACGGAAATGAGTGCGCCCATGAACTACTTGGATGGAATGCAGCCTAACGAGCCTGGAAGCAAATCATCGCCCGTGTGATGACCGGCAGTTGCCCTGCAACAACGGAGAACAGGGAATTCACAATGACGACCCCAAACGTCGCAGCGCATGTACTCGAGACCTTGCCTGCGGCCGCAAGTGCAACATTTCTGGCGCTTTTTCCTATTGTGAATCCGTCCGGCGGAGTTCCCCTGTTTTTTTCTTTGACTTCGAATTTTTCGGCCGGGGAGCGCAACCGTACAGCACTGAAGACCGGCATCTACGTGACCGTCATTCTCATCTTCTTCATGTTTCTCGGCCGCTTCGTGCTCGTCTTTTTCGGGATTTCCCTGCCTGTTCTGAAAATCGCCGGAGGCCTCATCGTAGCCAATACAGCGTGGGGCATGGTGACCGCGTCCAGTCGGATCACTGGGGCGGAGAGCCACGAAGCGAGCACAAAAGAAGATGTCGCGCTTACGCCTATGGCGATCCCTATCCTCTCGGGTCCCGGCTCGATCGGAGTCGTGATGGGTCTGGCAGCAGATGCCGATTCCAAGGTTGCCTATTTGGGGATGGTGATTGCGATAGCGGCCATCGGACTAGCGGTATACCTGTTTCTTCGTCTCGGAGGTCCGCTGGTCGAGCGTCTGGGGCCGTGCACCACGGGAGCCATCACCCGCATCTTCGGGTTCTTAATCCTGGCTATTGCGGTGCAGTTGGTATGGGACGGCGTGGCCTATTTCAAGTGATGGATCATTCGTTGAAAATGCGACCGACTTGCTGATCGCCGCCGGCCACGGTCGCGAGGGCATTAGGACAGAGCGCTTCGGCGCCACAGGAGACGGAAATGAGTGCACCTATGAACTACCTTGACGGAAATGCAGCCGCGGGTGAATTGAGCAGAATATTCGCAATGGATATTACGAGCGCGGAAGGACAGTGTGCCAATTGCGGCGCAAAGGAGCGCTTCGCCGAGGCGCATTTATATGTGCAGTGTCCCGGTCTCGTCGCACGGTGTGCCCTTTGTGGGCATGTACTGCTTCGCTTCGTTAGTACTCAGCAGCACGTATTCCTCGATCTCCGCGGTATGACGTACCTGACCCTCAACACAACACAGCAACAGGAGGCAAGCAACTAGGCCCATTGGCCATTTGTCTGCTTCAGAACAATGGGGCCTACTTCTCCGATGAAACTGCTTGCGTTGACAATCGTTTTCTTGATGCTCGCCCTGATTGCTTTCGGGGGCTCGTTTTCGAGAAAACAGAACGGTCAGGTATCGCCGAAGGCGAATGATTACCGCAACGCCGAACCCTTTCGCGGCTCAGAGGTTGGAAATACGGTGGCACGGGCCTGCGGAGACTGCCATTCGAACCAGACGAGTTTGCCCTGGTATGGCCATGTCGCCCCGATCTCGTGGTGGATCAAGAGCCATGTCCGCGAAGGCCGGGAAGAACTGAACTTCTCCGAGTGGGCGAGGTATTCCGCACGCCAGCGGCGCGACGAACTGGAATCAATCTGCGGCGTTATTTCAAACGGGAGAATGCCGCCCCGGTCGTACACCGCTCTACATCCCGAAGCGAGCTTGGGAGCACAGGATAAAAAAGACGTATGTTTCTGGGCCGCTAATGAAATCGAACAGGAGAAATAGTCATTCGGCAGGCCACTTCGAATTTAGCCTAGTGTCGTAGACCCAGAACTTAGAAGAGCGGGGGCGTATTGGGGTGGAGATGGTGCGAGTCCTATTCCCGGCGTCAACCTCAATGAACTCTTAGGATAGCTTTCAGAATTTGCTGCACTTTTACCTGCATTGATTTTACGTATGCTTCCAGCTTCTCCTTGTCAGCAGGGTCGGCTTTGTCCATTTTGTCGAGGATTCTGTCTAGACTTTGCGTAGCTGCATTAAATTCATCGATTAGGCTCATGGCACGTTTCTTCCTGTAGCTTATAAACTTTGGTTCGTACGCTGTTGCCAGCTCTCTGAACTGTTTCCGCGACCTTCTAGGGTCCAAGTCCGTGGACGCGGGTCATGGCTGGCTGATTTTCGTTCTGCCGCCGGCAGAAGCCGCATTTCACGCCCCTCAGGACGATCTCCACGAACTCTAGTGTTGATCCTTCCGGCCGTAACTCGCCTATGCAGCGGTCTTCGCCAATCCGCCTTTTTCGATGATGAAGTCTGCGATGAAATCGACACCGTCGCCATTCTTCAGATTGGAAAAAACGAAGGGTCGTTTCCCGAGCATTCTGAGCGTGTCCGCTTCCATGACTCCAAGGCTTGCTCCGACAAAAGGACCAGGTCGATCTTGTTAATAACAAGGAGATCGGAGCGCGTGATCCCAGGACCGCCCTTGCGAGGAATCTTCTCACCCCGCCCTGATCGCCTCCGGGGGCGCGCTTTCGCGGAAGAAGCTGCGAGTCGAAACGTTTTTTGATGAACCGCCTATGGAAGACGAACAGGTGGATCAGGAAGAAGTCTGGTCGGCAATCCGGTACCTGGATCCTGACGAACGGGACTCGATGGCGGATGGTGCGCTTCAATGTATCGCGCAGCTCGTCGGCGGTGCTCACATCGGCAATGAGCATGAGTCAGGCGGCTGAAGGCGAGGAGGCTTTTACCTCGGTTGGCAGCGTGAAATGAAACGTCGCACCACGTTCGGCGTTGGGAGTCGCCCACAAATGCCCACCATACGACTCAATGATCGTCCGACTGATGGATAGTCCCATGCCGGTGCCGTGCGGCTTGGTGGTGAAGAACGCGTCGAAAATGCGCTCGACATGCTTCACCGGAAGGCCGATGCCGCAATCACTCACCGAAACCAGTAATTGGCCATCCTCCGTTGTCTTGGATCTGACGCTCAGTTCACCGCTTGCATCATTCATCGCCTCGATACCGTTGAGCATGAGATTCATCAAGGCCTGCTGCAACTGCACTCGATCTGCCATGACTGTCGGGAGCCCTTCGGCGAGATCGGCGCGCATCGAAACGGAATGCCGATTTGCTTCGCTGCGCAACATAACGACCATCTCTCCGATGACTTCGTTTACGTCAACCATGGCCGGTTCTGAAGAACCCTTTTGGTACAGCGAGCGGACACGGTCGATGATGTCGGCTGCACGCCTGGCGTCTCGGACCATTTCCAAAGCAGCTTCTCGCGCCTCGGGCAGATCGGGCCCATCGCGATTAAGTATCCGCACGCACGCTTCCGCGTTGGTTACCGCCGCCCCAATGGGTTGCTTGATTTCATGGGCGAGCGAAGCCCCTAACTGTCCGACTGTGATTACCCGACTCATGTAGGCCAGATCGACCTGGAGCTGGCGCAGGCGCTCACGCTCTGCTTCGGCCAACTTGCGTTCCGTTAGATCGAGTGCGAACGCCACGTTCTCGGTCTCTGTCCCCTCGATCGCTGCCGCAGCAACTAGCACAGGTACACGCGTTCCATCGCTACGGAAATACTCTTTTTCGAAGAGCTCACATGTACCGTTTGCTCTGAGTTGGGCCACAGCCCGTTCGCTCGCCGGCTGCCACTCGGGTGGTGTCAACTCGGTCCAGCAGAGGCGTCCGCACGCGAGGTCATCACGCGTGTAGCGAATCATGTGGAGAAAAGCATCGTTGGCATCGATAACTCGACCTTCAATATCCGAGATCAACACACCGACGATGTTGGCATCCACAAGCCGCCTGATCTTCACTTCGCTACGGCGGAGCGCCTCTTCGGCACGGCGCAGTTCTGCCCTCTCCCTCGCTTCGCGCAGCGCCCGGTGCACCGAGGGCACAAGGCGAGACATTCGGGTTTTCAAGACGTAATCCGTCGCGCCGATCTTGAGAGCTTCGATGGCTACTTCTTCACCCATGGTTCCAGAGACGAAGATAAATGGCAGGTCCGACCGTTGCCACAGTGTGATTTTCAACGCCGACAAGCCATCGAACGAGGGCAAAGCGTAATCGGCCAGGATCACGTCGAAGCCGCCTTGTTGTAGCGCCGCGCGGAAGCCGGATTCCGTCTCGACGCGGGTCACATCGCACACAAATCCGTCCAACTCGAGCGTGTCTCGCGCTAACTCCGCGTCGGCGATGTCATCTTCCAAATACAGGACACGCAAAGGACGGTTCATATCAGTTTCAGCGTTTCCTGACGCTTCCGGGCGGAGGCTCGTTAATGACCGCCCAAAAAACTCCGAGTTCCTTGACAGCATTCACAAACTCGTGAAAATCAACTGGCTTTACGACATAGGCGTTCACCCCAAGTCTGTAGCTTCTCATCATATCTTTTTCTTCATGGGAGGACGTCAGCACGACTACGGGAATCATCTTCAGGTCCTCGTCGGATCTGACTTGCTTCAATACTTCTAATCCGTCGACCTTGGGTAGCTTAAGATCCAGTAGCATAACGGCGGGATTGCCGTCGGAGCGACTGTGGAATTGGCCGCGACGATAGAGGTAATCGAGAGCCTCTTGGCCATCCCGCGTAACCACTACCGCGTTGGCAAGGTTATATTCTTCCAGCGCCGTAAGAGTAAGTTCCACGTCTCTTGGATCGTCCTCAACAATCAAAATGCGTCCCAGTATGTTCATAGAGTGTTTGCAGCCCTCAATTCTGAATGCTGTGCTTTAGGCAGTGAAAAATAAAAGGTCGCGCCTTGATCTACCGCTCCCTCCGCCCGAACCTTCCCTCCATGGCGGTGGATAATCCGCTGCACGGTTGCTAGCCCTATTCCGGTACCTTCGAACTCGTCGGCCCGATGCAGCCGCTGAAACACGCCAAACAATTTATTTGCATACTGCATATCAAAACCGGCCCCGTTGTCCCTGACGAAGACCTCCAGGTCATCATTGTCTCCATCCGCGCAGCCAATCTCGATTTCTGCCCGCGTTCGCATCCGTGTGAACTTGACTGCATTGGAAACGAGATTGACAAGAACCAGCATCAGCATGGAGCGGTCTCCGTAACAGACTGGAAGGGCATCGAATTTCCAGGCAATCTCTCGACCCCTCGTCTCCTGCTCGATCTCCGAGACGACGTCCTTCACAAGCTGCTCCAGGTTCACCAGCGACCGTTTGGTTTCAGCCCGCCCAATCCTGGAAAACGATAGCAGATCGTCAATCAGCTTGCCCATTTTCTTGGCTGAATCGAGGATTGTCTTTATGTACCGCTGACTCTTGTCATCCAGCAAAGAAGCCGCCTGTTTCTGCAGCAGCTCCGAGAACCCAACGACATGGCGAAGCGGGGCGCGCAGGTCGTGGGACACCGAGTAGGCAAAAGACTCTAGTTCCTTGTTGCTCGACTCAAGTTCCGCAGCCCGATTGGCAAGTTTCTGGTTCAGTTTGCGAATTTCGTCCTCTTGCTGCTTGCGCTGCTCTACCTCAACCTGAAGGCGGTCGCGGGCATGACTAAGATCGTCCTCGATTCGGCGCCGAGCGCCGGCGAACGACGCAATTAGTAACGCCCATGCCGTGAAAAGGAAAAAAGACGGCAGATCTTCGCTGGAAATTGCGAATGAATACATGGGTGGGGAAAAGAAATAGTCAAAGCAGGCGGCGGATAGCACAAGGGCAAGCACAGAAGGCCCCACTCCTCCATACCAAGCGACGACGGCGATGGCCAAGTTAAAAGGTGGTGCGATCTCACGGAAGCGGTAGTGCCGAAATACAAGTGCCAGCCCCATTGCAATTGCAACGCAAGCCACTGAAAAGCCGTAGCGTAGGAGACGTGACCTGGCCATTGTTGCTTGCAGGTTCCAGGGTGTCAATTACCCTCCTTGCCGGACATGTGGTGTTGCGCAAGGCCGTCGTTTGTAGCACTCCCTATAGTCGCCAATCCACCTTTCTCAATGATGAAGTTTGCAATCGGCTCAACCCCTTCGCCGCTCTTCAAATTGGAAAAAACGAAGGGTCGTTTTCCGCGCATTCTGAGCGTGTCCGCTTCCATTACTCCAAGGCTTGCTCCGACAAAAGGAGCCAGGTCGATCTTGTTAATAACGAGAAGATCGGAGCGCGTAATCCCAGGACCACCCTTGCGAGGAATCTTTTCACCTTCCGCAACATCGATCACGTAAATTGTCAGGTCCGCCAGTTCGGGGCTGAACGTGGCCGCGAGATTATCACCGCCCGACTCCACAAAGCACAAGTCCGCATGCGGGAATTTCTTGTTCATCTCTTCGATGGCGGCGAGGTTCATGGAAGCATCTTCACGAATTGCGGTGTGAGGACAACCTCCGGTTTCGACGCCCATAATGCGCTCCGCCGGCAGTGCCTCAGCGCGTGTGAGAATGAGCTGGTCCTCTTTCGTATAAATGTCATTGGTAATCACGTAAATGTCGTAAGTGTCGCGGAGGCGCTTGCAGAGCGCTTCAACTAGCGCCGTTTTGCCTGACCCAACTGGGCCGCCGATCCCTACGCGCAAAGGATGGTTGTGAGAATCTGAACTTGTCATATCAGTCATGAGCGGAACAACCTCGTGTATTGGGTTTCGTGCGACGCGGAAGCGAGATCGACCATAAACGCAGCCGAGCCCAGATCGTGAATCGTTGCGTGTTCAACTTGCGCACTTGCGGCCAGCACTGCTTGTTCAAGCTCGGCAATGGCAAGCTGTCCGTCGGTTTGACCAAGTGGGATCAACCGAACGGCCGCGGTTACTAGATTGGCGACATAGCTCTGGAGGAATGCGGGCAGAGCCAAGGCGCACGCAATGCGCTGCCGAGCCGAGCGAACTCCCAGAACGACTGCCAGAGCAGGCGGAATGCCGCGTTCCGAGAGCAATTCTGAAAAGCTCTCTACAACGTGATCGGGCCACACCCGGCGTAGGGTTGCGAGACAGGCCGTCGCCTGCTGTGATGACTCAAGGGCGAATTCCGACGTCCCGCGAAACGCTGCGCCCAGTTCCGCAACTTCAACTAACTTCTCGCAATCGTCTTCTGTCGCGCGGCGCCAGGCCTCGATGAAGAAGATCGCTTCATTTCGTCCCGAGCCGTAGCGCAGGTCTGCTTCCAGCCAATCAACGAGGTTGCCGCGATTATGAATGTGCCCCGCTTCTACAGCCCACTCGATACCATGAGAATAGCTATAGGAGCCTGTGGGAAATGCGGGCGAGAGCCAGCTTTGCATTCTCAAGAGCGACCCCGGCGGCGAACAGCACTGTTCCCCGGCCGAGCAACAATCTGACATAATGCACTCCCCTCTCTCTTCTCCAATCTCGCGGAAATTTCTATGGCATGTAAGACACATCTGATCCGCGCGTCGGAAAGGCATACAGCATGTCTGTGAGGTCGGTGGCGCGCATCCCTGAGCGCATCGCCACTCCAAAGAGATTGATTACTTCCTCGGCCTCGATGCCCAGCAGATGGGCGCCCAGAATGCGATCCGTGCCTTCCTCCACCAGAACCTTGAAACCCGAACACTTCTCCGCGATTCGACGAGATGAATACCAATTGGAAGTCATCTCTTTCTTGACCTTGAATTTCAGAGCTTTCTTGTGTGCCTCGCTTTCACTGAGCCCCACAGCCGCTAGAGATGGAATCGCAAAAACCGCCGTCGGAATACCCAGAAAATTCGGTTTTTGGTGATTCCCTTTCAGAAGGTTCGAGGCTACGATGATGCCTTCGTAGCCAGCCACCGGAGTAAGACGCGGGCCTCCGCTTGCAGCAGCGTCGCCCGCCGCATAAACGGCAGGATTCGACACGCTTTGCAAGAACTCATTGACCTTTACACCTTGGTCGTCCCATGCAACTCCTGCTACATCCAAGTTCAGATCGTCGATTTCAGGTACACGACCCGCAGCGTGGACCACCATGTCTGCCTCGAATGTGCGCTGCTGACCAGAAGCGGAGGCTCGAACAGCTAGTTGGCCAGAGCTTTTCTCAACGCCTCTGACTTCGGTGCCAAGCTGAACGTCAACCCCCAGCTCGCGACTGCTCTTCACAAGCTGATCGACCAGGTCCGGATCGAAACGCGGTAGGGGACGTGGTCCACGATCTGCGATGGTAACTTGCGCTCCGGCACGCACTGCCACGTGAGCGAATTCAAACGCGATGTACCCGCCACCCACAAATAAAATCCGCTTTGGCAGTTCATCCAACTCCAAGAATCGTTCGCTCGTCGTTAGGTGTTCGGTCCCTGCAATCTTCAAGTCTGCCGGTTTTTGTCCTGCTGCGATAACGACATAGCGCCCTTCCAGCACCTCATCATTTACTTGAACTGAGGATGGGCCAGCGAATCGAGCACGGCCGTGGAATGCCGCGATCCCGGCTTTCGCAAGTTCCTCTTCCCGGTTTCTGGGAACCGGCTCCGTGAACGAGCGCTTGAATCGCATCAATTCCTGCCAATCAATGCAAATCTCCTCGGCTCGAATCCCTTTTCCTTTCATTCGGCGGACCCAGTCAACAGCTTCTGCGGCACCGACAAGAACCTTCTTCGGGTCGCATCCCCGAAGCGCGCACGTCCCGCCGAACGGCCTGGAATCGATAACTGCCACCTCCCATCCAGCAGACCGGCACTGCGATGCGACGGGAGATGCGGCTTCGCCTGTTCCAATGACAACAACGTCAAATTTTCTGGTCATGCCAAGGTTCTTTTTCTTGCGCTGTACTCGAAGGTACTGTTTTACGCTTGTCTATTTCTCTCATTTAAGGCAATGAGCGAACGGTTTGTGCAGATCGTTACTCGTCATGATGATGCCCATCCTCACGATGGGCGCGATGGTGGCCGTGGCCGGTGTAAGCGCCGCCTTCAGGCTGGAAAGGGACCTGCACCTTTACAAGATCTGCTCCGCAGCCAAGGAGCATATCCTCGATCACGTGGTCAGGCCGAATGCGAAGAACCTGGTCCCGAATTTCAGTCGGCAAATGCCGATTTCCCAAATGCCACGCGAGGCGAGCAAGCTGGTTGGGATCTTTATGTCTGACTTCGACAATGAGCTCCGCCGCAGCCTGAACCTTGAGCCACCTACCATCTTCGAGTTGCAGGCCATCTCCATCAGCCATGGCAACCGCTTGGGGAAGATCGAGAAGGATATCTTCGCCTTGATCCCCAGTCAGGCGAATTCGGCGTCGATGGCGCGCGTCAAAATCGAGAGTAAGCGAGCCTGCCACATTTTCCGTCGGCCAATCCCCGGCGAGTCGATGAACGGAAGCGCGATGAGTGGGATCACCGTGAATGGAAGCGTTGTGTGTAGTCATAGTCATACTCAATACATGAAATAGCGTTGGGCCAGGGCCAGTACTTTGGCCGGATCGCAAGTGAGAAGGCGGCCATCGGCCCGCACTTCATAGGTTTCGGGGTTTACTTCCATGCGAGGCGTGGCATTATTCAAAATCATCGAACGCTTGCCGATCCTTCGCGTGTTGGAGACAGGAAGGAGTTTCTTTGCAACGCCAAGCGCCTCCGCTTTGTTGAGTAGTGCCTGGCTGACAAATGTCACCGAGCTTTCCGTCAAGGAGCGACCGAACGCACCGAACATGGGCCGGTAGTACTCGGGTTGCGGTGAAGGGATGGAGGCGTTAGGGTCTCCCATGATCGCGGCCGCGATCGTGCCACTCTTTAGCACCATCTCGGGCTTCACCCCGAAAAAAGCTGGATCCCAGATACAAATGTCGGCAAGCTTTCCAATTTCGATTGAACCGACATATGAAGAAATACCTTGAGCGATTGCGGGATTGATTGTGTATTTCGATACGTATCGTCGAGCTCTGAGATTGTCGTTCTCACCCTGTTCCTCTGCCAGGTGTCCGAATTGTTTCTTCATTTTGTCTGCGGTCTGCCAGGTTCGGATAATCACCTCACCCACACGGCCCATGGCCTGACTGTCTGAAGACATGATCGAGAGTGCCCCAAGATCATGCAAAATGTCTTCGGCCGCGATGGTTTCCTTGCGAATCCGGCTCTCCGCGAAGGCGACATCTTCAGGAACCCGCCGATCGAGGTGATGGGTGACCATCACCATATCGAGGGCCTCATCAAGCGTATTTACAGTGTATGGTCGCGTTGGAGTCGTAGAAGCTGGAATTACGTTTGGTTCGCCACATACTTTGATGATGTCCGGGGCATGTCCGCCGCCCGCTCCTTCAGAATGAAATGTATGAATGGTCCTGCCCTTGAAAGCGGCGATTGTAGTTTCGACGAAGCCGCTTTCGTTGAGCGTGTCTGTATGGATAAGAACCTGTACATCCATGTCATCCGCAACAGACAAACAGCAGTCAATGGCGGAGGGCGTCGTACCCCAGTCCTCGTGAAGCTTCAAGCCGCATGCCCCGGCCTCGATTTGCTCAATGAGGCCAGCCGCAGTACTTGCATTGCCTTTACCGAAGAAGCCGAGATTCATGGGGAAGGCATCGGCGGCCTGGAGCATCCGCTGAATATGCCACGGACCGGGAGTACACGTGGTTGCATTCGTCCCTACTGCGGGTCCTGTGCCTCCGCCCATCATCGTGGTCAGGCCCGCATAAAGAGCTTCTTCGATTTGTTGCGGGCAGATGTAATGAACGTGCGTGTCGATGCCGCCAGCGGTGACAATCTTGCCCTCGCCGGCGATCACTTCAGTTCCGGGGCCGATTACGATCGTGACGTTCGGTTGGACATCCGGATTTCCAGCTTTCCCGATCGCTGCAATCCGGCCGTCTTTGATCGCGATATCTGCCTTCACGATTCCCCAGTGATCGAGAATCAGAGCGTTCGTAATTACCGTATCCACTGCACCCTCATTGCGCGAACGCTGGGACTGTCCCATGCCGTCGCGAATCACCTTCCCGCCACCGAACTTCACCTCCTCGCCATAGATCGTGTAATCCTTCTCCACCTCGATGATGATGTCCGTATCCGCAAGGCGTACCTTGTCGCCGACGGTCGGGCCAAACATCTGCGCATAGGCGCTACGGTTCATTTTGTTCGGCATCTTCCTTTTCCTCAATGGCTTTCCGGCAATGCTCCCATGACAACCCGGTTGAAGCCGTAGACCAGGCGTGCGCCAACATATGGGACGAGGGAAACTTCGCGAGTCTGGCCGGGCTCAAAGCGCACGGCTGTTCCCGCCGGAATATCTAAGCGATACCCAAGCGCCGCTTTGCGATCAAACCGGAGAGCCGAGTTGGTCTCAGCGAAGTGGTAATGGCTGCCAACTTGTATCGGCCTGTCGCCCGCGTTTGCGACCATAATAATAATGGCAGCTCTGTCCTTGTTCAGAACGATGTCGCCAGTTGCTGCGAAGATCTCGCCTGGAATCATGTCAGTTCCGCCTCATCGAATTGGGTTGTGAATGCTCACGAGTTTCGTTCCATCAGGAAAAGTTGCTTCCACCTGCATTTCGGGAATCATCTCCGCGATGCCTTCCATCACCTGGTCATGGCTCAGGACCCTTCGGCTTTCGGACATGAGTTCAGCAACCGACTTGCCATCGCGCGCTGCCTCCAGGACGAAATCGGTAATGAGTGCAATGGTCTCGGGATAGTTGAGCTTGACACCTCTCTTGAGCCGCTCCCGAGCGACTATTGCGGCAAGTGAGATCATCAGCTTGTCTTTCTCACGCGGCGTGAGGTTCATGAACGCCTCCGTTCTGCGGCAATCTTTAGCATGACCACATTTTTGGTACTCGAAAGGGTCCGGAGCCGAGCTCCGGTCCGAATTGCCGCAGAAAGCTGCCCAATGCAAGCTTCAAATCAGAGGACTCCTTCGCCGCAAAGCGGACCACGATAAGTCCGCTTACTAAGGTCGCTGCACAAGTGCATCCCAGGGAAGGAATAATCTCGCGTAAAAAGTACAGTCGTTTGTCTAGATCAGGTCCGAAATAGATCAGTGTTGCAATCGCATTGTGATTTGAGAGCAAGGCCTTCGTTTTAAGGTGCGGAAAGATCTCATCGGTGATGCGAAAGCTGTCTGCCCAGATTAGCCGACCGTCTCGTTTCACGCGCCAGCTGTCGGTTATGGTGCCTCCGACCACGACTTCGCCGTATGCGGCGCGCCCCAAAACAAGACACTCGAGGGCAAGCAGCTCCGCTCCACCGGAAAGTTCGATCTCTGTCGTCCGGTGAAGACGTGCCCAATTGAAAACGATTGTTTCCTGCGGAAGCCATGCAAGCTTGGCGGACTCCTGTGCTTTCAGCCTGGTCGCAACCCGCGCGGGTTCATACAACGCCCGATAGACCTTTTCCGCTGCTTGTGTAGTCACGGCAATCGAGGCGCCAGGGAGCACCGCCACAGAACATTCGAGCTGGTCACCACCCGCAATACCTCCTGCAGTGTTGATTAGTACAGCCTCTTCCACCGCCCGATGTTCGGTTCTTGGGAACATGATGCGAATCGGAGACCGCTCAAAGACGTCCTCGATCCGGGTACCGTTTTCGGAACCAATCAATACGATCCGAGCGCATCCGGCCGCACGCTGCAGATCTCGATCCGACGGGCGATCGTTATTCACATCTTGCGTATGAGAAACACTCAATTCGTCGATGAGATCGGGTGGTGACATCGCATCGAGCATCGGCTTCCACCAATTGATCGGCTCGGAGTGAAGACACTAAAATACATTTCTCTGTGCTAGATATGTGGCGATGCCCGGCTCGCTGGTGCCCGAGCATCGCCTGTCCGCGGTCAAACTGCGCGCGGCTCCCGCGGCCGCACTCTGGATGACGCTTACTGCTCCACAATTCAACCTTTTGCGGAAGTACCTGTCGCGCGTCCGTTGCTACAAGTTTTCCTCGCGCAAGGCCAGACGACTGAACTGGATTATCGCGCCCCTGTTGAGCGGAATCAGAATCCCGCCAAGCCCTCCGGGCTGTTGTACGGGATTGTGACGCTTGTGACCTCCTCAAGCGAACCGTCCGGCTTTGTGGCGTAGCCCACCAGTTTCGAAGCATTCCCGTAGATCTGGTAGAGATATTCGCCATCCGGCGTCAGCCAGTTATCGCTGGGGCCGCTGCTGACTGTTCCGTTGATCGCCCTGAAAGTGCCATCTCCTGGAACCTTCGGGCACGCAGGATCCTTCGCGACGGTGAGCACGTTGCCCTCGATGCGGAAGCTGCTGAGGTTGCTGAAACCGAAGTTTGTGGCGAACACCGTCCGGTCGTCCGGCGAGACCGCCAGCCAGCACAGTTCAGAGGGCACGCCGGCGCTCGTGTCGATCGGCACGACCGGGCCAACGGTGACTTTGCCGTCTGCGTCGATGCGGCCGATGGCGAGTCCGTCTGAAACGGCTTCCCCGATGACGAAGGTGTCCGGCCGGTTGTTCAAGAAGGCGATGTAGAAAGGAGAAGCGCCTCCCCCATCGTAAAATGAGGGCTCGCCGAGTGAGCCGTCTGCGCCTACGGGGAATACGATGATGCCGTCGGGGTCAGGTGCATTCGAAGCGATCGAGTGCAGGTCGCCGTTGTTTCCCCGCGGGATCCAGAGAATCAGTGAGCCGTCCGGATTTTTCCTGCTAGGCAACTCGTCGAATGTGGTGCCTAGAATGAGGAATTTCCCGTCTGGCGAGGGCACGGCCATGGTGGGCACACGATTGGGCCATTCCATCGTGCTCACCGAGTATTTTTCCGGGCGTGGCGTGAGGTTGCCTTCGTCATCGACCGAGAGCACCCGGATATGGTCGGGGCCGAACGTGTGCACCACGTAAAGCGTGCGACTCGATGGGGCATAGGCCACCGATTTAGCGCCACCGCCTTGTGTGTTACCCGTCCGCTTCACGTCCAGCAGCGTGAGCCAGCCTTCCTTATCCACAGCGAAGCTGGAGACGGAATTGTCGCCGCCGTTGGTGGCAAACAGAAAGCGACGATCCTGCGTGAGACGGACACTGCCCGCACCCTCGTAGTGGTTGGGCCGGGCGATGTGGTAGATGGGGCTGATGCGCCCAGAACCGGCGCCCCCTGTCGCGACACGTTCCACTTCCGCAAGCGCGCCGTTCGCAGACCGATGGTAGTGGATGATATAGTTCTTTACCTCGTTGGTTTGCATGTAGAGATGACCGCCACGACCGTTCATGCTCATCTCTTTCGACATACTCATCTCTTTTGACATGCCCATCTCTTTCGACTTGCTCATCTCTGTAGCCATATTCGTTTTCCTTTTGCTCCTTTGAAATTGGACCAGGTGGTCCATGGTGAGACAAAACCTCGTTACCTAATACCCCTGCTTGTCACGAAGTAACGGATAGAACTGAATCCATGTCATGTCTGTGGCGGCGACATTGGCGATGTGGCATCCGGCACATTCGGTCACAGGCTTTTCAGCTGCGACCTTCTCGTAGGGCAACGGATGATGACCGAAAGTGAAAAATCCCCAGCCGTTGGTCTTAGCAAAGCGCTTACTGTCTTTCACTGTTAAGTCGATGCCGTTGTACTCGCCGTTGAAATATCCACGTCCGGATGGTTCCTTACGAGAGCCGTCTGGAAAAGTCGGGTTAAGAACCCGGGTCAGTTCTTTTACGATGACTGTTCCTTCTGGAAACTCGCCTGTCTTCAGATAGGCATCGACGTTTTTCTGCTCGACGTAAACGTGATGATATTCGGGGAACCCTGCCTTTCCGTCGTTGAGGCCGTTAGGTGTTAGGGGAGCCCCCACAAAAACCCATTTCCGAAAACCGGTTGGCAACTCCAACTTGCCATCAGCATCGAACACGGCGCTCGACTGTTCAGGCTGGGCGGCCACCACGGGTTTCGCGACCAGCAGGAATACGGCCGAAGCGGTCAATCCAAGTAAAACGATGATTGGAAACAGATGCTTTTGCATTGCAATTCTCCTTCTGGAAATTTCCCGACTGAGTCTCTGCGAGACCGTTCTGTTTACTTCGATTTGAGGACCGGGTAACCTTGCACGTACACCCAGTCTGTCGACTTCGCGGGGACGTGGCAACCCAGGCAGTCTTTTTTGTAGTTCGTTGCAACCTGTTTATCGGGCGCATCGGATTTGAAAAGGGCCCATCCCCATCCATCGCCCCACAGCGGATTGTCGGGATAGCGTCCCTTGTCGTCTTTGATCATGACGAACCACACTTTCGTTCCCGTGGCCCAATGTGCGTCCCCGGTCGTCAGTTGCGCATGATCAGTCGCGAAGACCTCTTTCACTAGCACGGTCCCGTCCGCAAACTTTCCAGTCTTGCGGTAATACTCAGCTGTGCCCGGCGAGGCGTAGGTGTAGTGCATCTCGGTGTTGTTGTTGAGGTCGACCGGTGTATAAACTCCAAGCGCCTGATAGCGATCTCTAACGTCAGCCGGTTTGCGAATGGTTCCCGTTTTGTCGACCAGATCGAAGCCGTTGTGGCTGCCCACAGATTGAGAATTGATCGGCTGGTGGCCTGTCAAAAAAACAAGCGTAAGAACGAGCGATGCAATGCGAACCGACATTTACTCCTCCTCCTGCTTGAACAATCGAATCGAGGTGAACGGCCACAGAGGGGGTCGCCAGACGGAGAAGTATTCGAAGCCGGCTCCCAACGCATTTGCGAGTTCAGAATCCGTCGGTGCATAACTGGCACACTCGCGCCCGCTCCTTGTGTTCTTTCCGGTTGACTCGTTGTTCTCAACGATCGAGATCGTGTTTCTTGTCACGGTGAGTTCCTCGCAGCGAGTCTCGCTGCGCAACTCATGTAGCAACTGATTGTCCAAACTCGTTTCGCCTTACAAAAGTGCAGTCTGAGTTCCTCTGCATCGCTGTTATCGAGTGTGCTTGGAGCTGTGGGCGGCGGCGCGCAAGAATTCACAGCGATCGTGATAAGGACATCTGCAAGCTGCGGCCGTGACTTAATAGCGACTGTGTACCGCCTCCGCGTTGCTATTGCGACACCGAGAATTGAACTAGGCGATTTTTGTTGCAACGCTGGCCTGTAAGGACCTTTTAGTCTCTCTTCGGTCTCTGAGTTGCAGAAGAGCTGGGAACACCGCGGCTTGTGACGTACGCGGAAGAGAACCTAATGCGGTCGCGAATCATTTGGACAACGATTGCGTCTGGTGTGGTGCTGATCGGGATTGGACTGAGGCATTTCAGTTTGACGGCGCTGCAAGAACCGGGCCCTCTTGAAACACGCATGGTGAATCTGGCCAAACGCTCTGTCATTCGCGTGGCCAGCCGCCACGGAATTCCTCCGCGGCCACTCGAAACAAAAGCCGGCACTGAAGCGGGAGGTGCACATTACGGCCTGGATTGCGGCATATGCCACGGCGTCGACGGCCGGGCTCAAACGCCATCTGGACAGTGGATGTACCCACGTGCAGCGGATCTCACCAGCAAGCAAGTGCAGAGCTATTCCGATCAGGAGCTCTTTTGGATCATCAACAACGGGATTAAATTCACAGGGATGCCGGGCTTCGCCAAACTTGAGGCGCCGGACCACATTTGGGGTCTGGTGAATTACGTGCGGACGTTGCCGAGTACAAAGTAAGGCTAGTCTCCCAACGGAATCGACGTCATTTCATGACGGATAAAACGACAACACCAAACAAAGGAGAATCTAAGATGGGCAAGCCTGGAAGTACAACGAGCAACATCAACGCCCAACCACGTTTTCACCAACGGGCGGGCGAGATTCAGCCTTATGGAACCGTGAACCACGCTCTGCCGCTCGAACTCGAAGAGCCAGTACGCCTGGAGATGACTGAACAGTTAAACCAATTGCTGGCGGACACGATCACTCTTCGTGATCTATACAAAAAGTCTCACTGGCAGGTTGCCGGCGCTACCTTCTATCAGTTGCATTTGCTCTTCGATAAGCACTATAGCGAGCAAAGCGAACTGGTCGACTCGATTGCCGAAAGGATTCAGGCGCTTGGAGGTGTGAGTTTGGCGATGGCAGCAGACGTGGCGGAAACGACACGGATTGAACGACCACCCCGCGGTCGAGAAGAGGTTCCTGTTCAACTGTCGCGCTTGATTGACGCTCATCAGCTGATCATCCGCCAAGTTCGAATCCTGGCACGTCGCGCAATTCAGCTCGGCGATCACGGGACGAACGACCTGGTTGTGAGCGAGGTGCTCCGCACCAGTGAGCTACAGACATGGTTCTTGAGCGAACATCTCGTGAACGTGCCCTTGGTTAAGGCGGAAGAGCCCGCTGTGGGTAGCGGCGCTGCATAGCCATGAACCTGCAGCCGACTGATGATTTAGTTTTCATTCATAAGTGGGTACCTGCCGAATCAGGTTCTCCCGATCCAGTGACGCTTCTGCTCCTGCACGGAACCGGAGGCGACGAGAATGCTCTTCTACCCTTGGGAAATGAACTATGGCCTGGTGCCGCGCTCCTCGGGCTACGGGGCAAGGTCTTGGAGAACGGCATGCCTTCATCATTTCGACGGTTCACCGAGGCTAGCATTCAAGACATCAAGTCTAGGACCGAAGAATTGGCACAATTTATCGACGCTGCCTCCAAGCGATACGATTTCAACAGAAGACGTCTGATTGTCGTGGGCTATTCTAATGGCGCAAATCTCGCCGCCAGTTTGATTCTGCTTCACCCCCATTACCTCGCAGGTGCAGTTCTTTTCCGGGCCATGGTGCCTCTGGTACCCGACCTGATTCGGGATTTTAGCCATCTTTCGGTGTTTATCGGCGCGGCTCGCCTAGATCCGCTCATTCCCTCGGGGCAGGCTGAAGAAGTGGCAGCCCTTTTCAAAAGCGGTGGCGCCGATGTCACTATTTCATGGCACCAGGGTGGACGCGAGCTCGGTGAGGACGACATTCAAGCCGCCAAACATTGGCTCGCCCGCGAAAACATTCGACGAAAAGTCGCCGCGTAAGATCGTCAAGTATGCTGTTTGGCCAACGAAGGAGGAAAACAATTTATGAGTGAGGAAAAGAGACACAACCAGCTAGGGCCGACTTCTTCTTCTGCAGGACAGTCCGGTGG
>Ga0210410_10000715_pt1 | contig 34317 bp, 33 predicted proteins | sample IncBWC4MmetaG_FD_161058 | JGI IMG/M metagenome (GOLD analysis project Ga0210410, IMG submission 161058) | Forest soil microbial communities from Barre Woods Harvard Forest LTER site, Petersham, Massachusetts, United States - Inc-BW-C-4-M | ecosystem: Environmental > Terrestrial > Soil >...
ACGCCTCCCCTTGAGGCCCACCCGTTGAGCCTGATAAAGAACGGGCCCCGGAGACTCCAGTTTGATCACCAGCGCAATGACCGTCAGCAAAGGAGCGGCGAGGGCGAGGGCGACACCGGCAAACACTGCGTCCACAGTACGCTTCACCAGCAAGCCAACCGTGGGAATTCGTTCCTCGCGCAGGGTCAACACCGGGATGTTGCCGAACTTTTCGAAAACCAGCGGATCATCGGGCTCGAATCCGAAGAGGTCGGGAACCACTTTGACGTCGATCTGGTTGCGGCGCGCCTCCCGAATCACTCGCTGAGCCAGGTCGGGCTGCTGCGGGGCAGTAAGGATAATTTCATCCACGAAATCAGTTCGCACAATGCGCGCGAGGTCCTCCACTCGGCCATGGACATCACCGCCGATGAGCTCATACTCGTCGAGAAAACCCATCACCACCCGCTTGCCGGCAATATCCTGTTTCATGTGAGCGGCGAGTTTGCGTCCCAGCGTCCCCGCTCCGATAATCAGCACGTTCCGCACATCACGCCCACTCTGCGCGGGTTGCGCCGGCACACGTCGCCAATGCTTCCTCCATGCCAGCATGATGAGGAAATTAAGAGGCGCACTGGCCGCCAGGGTCGTGAGAGAAATCAGGTGCGGACCTGACCATCCCACCGCGATGACAACCAGCGCCGCCGACCAAAACACAACCTTGCCGAGCACCTGTCGTTCCCGCTGGGGCACCTGAATAGTTTCGGAGTGATACAGGCGTTCGGAGAAACCGAGCAGAACAAAAAGGGATCCGTAGAGCAACAGCAAACCTGGTCCGGCAGTGGGAAACGGTTCAGGGCGGAGCAGCGCCGCAGGGTCGTGGCGGATGGCAAACTCCAGCAGTACGGCGAGATGTCCCACCGCGGCAAAGCTGAAGATGATCAGGCCGAAATCCGCGCTCACCTGCCGGACTAGATTCCAGCGCCGTCCGTGAACCGAAAGCCTCGGCAACAAAGCCTCGGTCAGGACCTCTGAAAATTTACGCTTCCTCGATTCTCCTAGGCCGTCCGGACCCTGCCACTCCCAGAGTCGCCCGTCCACGGTAACCGAGGACGATTTTCTCCGCGGAACATTGCGGGTCGCCGGCTGCACTCCGGGAATCAGGCGGGAGGGAGAAGCAAAGCCGCGGGCCGGGGTCGCGGGCTTAATTGGTAAGGGAGAGGCCACTTCAGATCAATTCCAGTTCGTATCCTTCTATTGTGATGGCGACGGCGCGCTGGATCGATTCAATGGAGATTACCAGGTTCTTCTCTCCATGTTGTTCCAGAATTCCCTCCAAACCATCCAGGCAGCCGCCCCGAATCCGCACGTGTTGCCCGACTTTCAGGAAGGCGTGTAGGGCGCACGGAACTTTCTGGGATAACAACCTTTGCAGGTCTTCGATCTGCTTGGCTGGAATCGAGGCGGCCACTCCCCTGAAGCTGATCAACCCGATGACGCCTTCGGTATGCAGGAGCTGCATCCGCACTCCAGCAGACAGTTCAAAACATGCGAATGTGTAGCCCGAGAACAGCGGAACGTACACCGGTTGGCGGCGGTCGCTCCAGCGATGAAATTCTTCGAGCAAGGGAAGGAACGTCTGCAAACCTTTGTGTTGAAGTTGAGTCGTTACTTTTCTTTCAAACCGGTACCGGGTTTGAATCGAATACCACTGGGCTACCGGCAGGCTGAGTGATAAGGAGAGGTTGGGGGCAGCGGCCATTACGACGATTCTTTGCTGAACGCGGCTCCGCTAATTCGGTCCCAAGTGGTTTTTAACTTGTTTTTCACGACGGTTCTACGTTGCCTCCGGCTAGATTCCTGTTGTCTGCGCTCACACGGTTTGTGACCATGTGTTATTGCTCTTCGTCACTTACATCAGCCAGCGTCTGACTTTTACAACTTCCTATAGATCGCCTCCGGGACGGGGAAGGTCCGCTCACTGAGTATCGCCCCCAGCAGCCGGGCATTCGCGGCATGCAACTTTTCCTTCACCTTTTGCGCGGCCACTCGGCGAGTGGAGTTTGCCTCCAGAACCAGGACCATGCCGTCACAAAGACTAGCCAGCAACGCGGCTTCGCTGCGGGTGCTGGCCGGCGGTCCGTAGAGCACCGTGTAGTCAAACGTCTGACGCAGTTCCGCCAGCCGGTCGCGAAGCCAGGGTCCGGACCAGCCATTCTTGTTTTCACCAAAAAAGACATTCCGCGGCACAAGCCACAGCTCGTTGGAGAGCCGGCGGGAGGCGTCTCGTATAGCGGACCTTTCTTGATTGGGGACCAGTCCGAGGCCGTTGTTCTCGAGAGCCTGTTCCAATCCTGAGCCACCCAGGTTTGCCTCGACCAGGCAACTCGTCCCCGGCGCCTGCGCCGACAGGGCCAGTCCTACTTGCATACAGATCGAGCTGACATCAACTTCCGGATCCACCGAGCTGAAAACCACCTGGCGCGCCGGCTTCGGCCATCCCGGAAGGAAAACCTGCCGAACCAGGCCGCGGATCTGCTCCTCCGCGAAACCGTCCGGGTCCCAACCCACGAGTCCGGGCCGGTCGAGCTCTTCGCGCTCGGCTTCCATGGTTTCCGGTTCGCTGTCGTCATCCAAAGTCTGCGGCAACAGATCGACAAAGGTACTCATTGGTCCTTTCTTCTAGCACTAGTTCTGTTCTGTCATTTTCCTAAGCGTCCCTACAGGCAACGAAGCCAGCACCGGACTCCCCAAATAGGCCACGATCTCGTCGGGAGTTCGAAACGCCGGATTCAGATGATCGTTGACAAAAGCCAGGGTGATGCTCAGCGTGCTTGCGCATACTAGGCCGATGACTCCAAAACTCAGTCCGGAAAGCTCCGGCAGCTCCGGCACCGTGGCTTGCTCGGCGATGGTTACGTTGAGAATGCCCCCCTGGTCCAGTGCATCTCCGATCCTGGCCTCCTCACGCTTGTTGAGATACAGCAGGTACTTCTCTTCGGTCGCCTTCAAATCGTGCAACAACTGCTCCTGCTGGATGGCGTGATCGCCCAGTTGACTCGCCGCGTCCCGGTAATGGGCCGACAAGAGGTTCTCCGCCGTGGCGTGGGCGCCCAGCGCATTCAGTTCGACTTGTGCCTTCAACAACTCGGCCTGCGCCCATTCATGATCGGGACCCTGATCGCTGGTGCGTTCGCGGATAGGGGATTGTTTCTCGGCAGCGATGGTCGCCGCGGTCTCGGAAATCTCCTCATCCAACTCCTGAACCGAACGATAGGAAGGCTCGTACTTGGCCAGCAGTTCGGTCCGGCTAAGTTGCAAGTCGAGCAACCGCGCTTTCATCTTTTCCAGCAGTTGGGGATTGTCGGAGTCACGAATCTGGGTGGTGATCCGCTCCGGCAGCGAACTCAGTTTCTTCTCGAGGGCCCGGACCCGTTCCGAGGTCGCTGCAATCGATACCTGGGTTTGGCGCGCTTCCGCATCCGCTTCACTCAACTTTTGCAGCGTCATGTCACGTTCCAAAGCCGCGGAAGTCACTCCCTGATCGCGCCCGAATTCCATCAACTGGAACTCGGCTTCCTCCAGACTGAGGCGCGACCGGAAGACTTGCTCATCAAAAAACTTGAATTCTCCCGACGGACGATGCAGTTGTTCATGCCGCTCCAGGTATGCCCCGGCCAGCGAATGGAGAACCTTGGCAGCCTGGGCCGGATCAGACGATTTGTACTTCACGGTGATCAAAGTCGCCTTGCGCACCGGCTCGACCGTGAGCCTTTTATCGATCCGGCGAACTGCTCGCGCAAGTTGTCGCTCCTGGCTGTCGCCAAAGAGGCTCCAGAACCACGAGCGTCCTTCAGAAATCAGGCCGGAATTCCGCACCACGGTAAGCAAAATCTCTCCGTCGTGTAGCAACTCCACTTCCGAGTTCAGTTCTTCCTCGGTTACTCCTTCGCGTTCAAATTCCGCCTGGCTCGGGGTCGGCGTAACCACGGGATCGACCCGCCCGCGCCGCACCAACACCTTCATTTCCGATTGGTAAGAGGGACCGAGCACTCCATAGAGAAGGACGGCGAGGAAGACTGCGGCAAATGAGATCAGCGCCAGACGGCGTTGCCGGAATACGACCGCCAGCAGATCGCGCAGGGTGGGAGAAGGCACGCGCGCCGATCTCGGGATGAGTCGAAGTTCCTCCGGCATATGAAGATCCACGTATTCATGTCTGGTTCTGTTGCGTCGCTGTTTATCAGCTCCCGATCCGTTTTTCCCCGCAGTTCCTCCTAGAACTGCGTGGGACTCGCATACATGCTCAGGCTGGAAGTGGGAAGGTATTGTTTGACCTTCGAAATCAGGTTTTGCGGCACAAATAAAAGGTCACCGGGCCGGAGGTGGATGTCTTCCCCCAAACTCCGCGATTTCAGCATCGCCTTCACATCGAGCAAGCGGGACTCGACCAGATCATCGGAAACCCGCCGGAACAGGACTACCTGAGAGTGCTTGGCTCGCGCTGTCAGCCCTCCCGCGATGGCGACCGCCTCGGTGACTGTAGTGTCCGAGCGCAGCTCATACTTGCCTTGATGATTCACTTCGCCCGAAACAATGAAATAAGGTTTGTCGAAGTCCTTTAGCACGATTGTGACCTCGGGATCGTGCAACATCCCGGCGTATGTCCGGCCTATGAGCTCTTGCAGTTCGGGGACGGTGACACCCTCTGCGGCCAATTGCTTCACACCTTTCAAGGCAATGTAACCATCCGGCTGCACACTCACGGTTTGGTCAAACTCCGGAGAGAATGTGAAAGAGATTGTCAGTACATCACTCTTGCCAAGCCGGTAAAGCGGGCGGCGTACCCCCGTCAGGGCTGGACTCCAAGCACCGTCCGCGACACCGGATTTCGTGGTTACCGCTGGCCCGGCTTGTTCAGCAGCCACGCTTGGCTGCTGCTCTTGAGCCCCGGCCACCACCAACCCCTGCTGCATGAGGCTGCAGGTGAGAGCCAGAACGCAGTGGGTCAATCCGTTCATCTTTATGATCCGTTCCAGCCTCGACTTGCTCCGAGGACCTGCAACCTTTCTATAGTCTCGATCCTCTTGCAACTTATCGTGGAGGACCCGAAGTCACAAGACATGGGAAGAGCCGTCCACAAAGGTATGCGGTTAAGACCAAGGCCATTGCCGCCCGGCCTGAAGCTTGCACGGCAAGCCAATCCAGCACCCAAAGGACTTTCGCAGAACATAGGCGATGGGACTTCGTGGCTCACAGGAAGGACTCGACGGCTACTTTGGTTGCATCCACCAAAGGGGACTTGACGAAGGCTTGAGCACTAGCGCGTGAACTCCGGCGCTTTTTCCCGAACCCGGCTAACGCAAGCGCTGGCTTCCAGCTACGGCGAGTGCAGAATCGGGAAAACAGGACTCAGTACCTCTTTCCCCGAAAGTTTTCCACACAAATAAGTCCTGCCAGCACGTGGCCATGTCACAGCGTTCAAACCGCCCCATCCTCTAAGATTAACGAATTGGTTATAACCCCACGGTGAAATTATGCGACTCGCACGTGTAGCCACTTCGAGCACGATCGGCGTTCTGGTCGCCGACTCCAACCAGATGCAGTGCCAACTGCTGGTGGGCGCGCTGCGCCGCCGCCCGGAGTTCAGTGTGCACTCCTGCGGCGTGGATATGAACGTCATCCTGAACGCTATCGCGGGCTTCCCCGTGGATGTAATTCTCATGAACGCCGACCATCCGCAACTCGCCGGCCAGGATATGGCCAACGTGCGCCGCCTGCACCTGGCGCATCCGCAAATCGCCAAGGTGCTGGTGCTGGGCCAGTCCAACCGCGACTCGGTGGTCAGTGCGTTCCGCTCCGGGGTCAAGGGGCTATTCTGTTTTTCCGACTACCCGTTCCGGCTGCTGTGCAAGTGCATCCAGAGCGTGCATCAAGGACAGGTGTGGGCCAACAGCGAGCAACTGCAATACCTGGTCGAGATCGTGACTCAGGTGCCTTCGTTGCGCATGGTAAACGCTCACGGAGTGAAGCTGCTCACGCCGCGCGAGGAGCAAGTCGTGGCCCTGGTCGCGGACGGACTCAGCAACCGCGAAGTAGCACACGAACTCGGACTGAGCGAGCACACGATAAAAAAATACCTGTTTCACATCTTCGACAAGCTGGGAATCTCCAGCCGGGTTGAGCTAGTCCTCTACGCGGTAAGCCACGGCGGCGCCCGCCAAGCCGAGTGGGTCGCGGGCGGAGGAGGATAGAGCCTGCCGCCCGGCCCGGTTGCCGCTGGAATTCTCCGCTGTTAAACTAACAAGTTTGGTTAGCCCATTCAGAACTCTTCTGATCACCGGAAATCAAACTAGAAAACTGGGAAGCCAATGCTGAAACCAGGGGACATCGCAATTGTCAGCGGGGCGCGTACGCCCTTCGGACGCTATTGCGGCAAGCTGAAGGATTTCACCGCTCAGGAACTGGGCGCGATTGCGGGGAAGGCCGCAATCGAGCGCGCCGGCATCGACCCGAAAGAATTCGACCACGCAGTTTTTGGCAACGCGCAGCAGACTTCTGGAGACGCGCTTTACGGCGCGCGCCACGTTGGACTGCGTGCCGGTCTGCCCATCGAAACGCCCGCCCTGACAGTGAATCGCCTGTGCGGCTCGGGAATGCAATCCATCGTCAACGCAGCCCAGATGGTTCAGCTTGGCGAAGCCAACGTGGTGCTAGCGGGCGGCATGGAAGCCATGTCGCAAGCCCCATTCGTCATCCGCGGCCGCGACGGTTTTACCCTTGCCCCAGGCGGCAAGCTGGAAGACTCGCTCATGGTCGCGCTGCTCGACACCTATTGCGGCCTCTACATGGCCAACACCGCCGAGCTCTACGGGGAACAGCAAGGCATCACCCGCCAGGCCCAGGATGAATTCGCGCGACGCTCGCAGCAAGCGGCCGACGCCGCATATAAAGAAGGAAGGCTACAGGAAGAGCTGGTCCCGGTGCCGCTAAAGGATCGCAAAGGCGAGCCTTCAGGCGAGACGTTAAATGAAGACGATCACCGCCGCCCGCAGACCACCATGGAAGGCCTGGCCAAACTGAAACCAGCATTCGGCAAGAACGGCACCGTGACAGCGGGAAATGCCAGCGGCATCGTAGACGGAGGCGCCGCAGTCGTGGTCATGTCGCTGGAAGAAGCGGGCAAGCGAGGCATCGCGCCGCTCGGACGAATCGTAGGCTGGGGCATCGCCGGAGTCGATCCCAAGCTGATGGGCCGCGGCCCAGTGCCGGCAACAAAGCTCGCCTTGCAAAAAGCCGGACTGACATTGGACTACATCGACTTAATCGAAGTAAACGAAGCCTTCGCCGCCCAGTATCTGGCGGTCGAGAAAGAGTTAGACTTAGACCGCAACAAAGTCAACGTAAACGGCGGAGCGATCGCGCTAGGCCATCCCCTGGGCGCGACGGGAACGCGCCTGGTGATCACGTTGCTGTATGAACTGCGCCGTAGGAAAAAGAAGTACGGCTTGGCGACAGCCTGCATCGGCGGTGGCCAAGGGATTGCAATGGTGGTGGAGAATTTGAATTAAATCATCTACCACAGAGTCACAGAGTCACAGAGAATCTGACCAAGAAGTTCTCTGTGACTCTGTGGCTCTGTGGTGGAGCAATTGGCAAAAGAGGAATAGGTAATGGAAATAAAAAAAGTTGGAGTTCTAGGTTGCGGCCTGATGGGCTCCGGAATTGCCCAAGTCGCCGCGACTGCCGGGTTCGATGTGACCGTGCTCGAGGTCGAGCAAAAGTTTTTAGACAAGGGCTTTGCCGGGATCGAAAAATCGCTGGCCAAGTTTGCTGAGCGGCCTCCGGAGAAGGGTGGCATCACGGCCGAGCAGAAAAACGCCATCCGCGCCCGCCTCAGAGGCACAACCAACAAGCAAGAGCTCGCGGACTGCGACATCGTGATCGAAGCCATCATCGAGAATGTCGAAGACAAGAAAAAGATGTATGCCTCCCTCGACGGCATCGTAAAGAAAGACGCCATCTTCGCCTCGAACACGTCGTCCATTTCCATCACCGAACTGTTGACTTCAACCAAGCGCCCCGAACGCTTCATCGGATTGCATTTCTTTAACCCGGTCCCGCTGATGAAGCTGGTCGAAGTCGTGCGCACCATCGCCACCGCCAGCGAGGTCTACGACGCCGCCTACGAGTTCGGGAAAAAGCTCGGCAAAGTCCCGGTCCGCACCAGCGATAAAACCGGATTCATCGTAAACCGCCTGCTGGTGCCGTATCTGCTCGACGCCATCCGCGCCTACGAAGAGGGCGTAGGCTCGATCGACGACATCGACAACGCCATGAAACTAGGCTGCGGCTATCCCATGGGCCCATTCACCCTGCTCGATTTCGTCGGTCTGGATACGACCTACTACATCACCCACGTCATGTACGACGAATTCAAGGAGCGCCGCTTCGCGTCCCCGCCCCTGCTGAAACGTCTGGTGATGGCGGGCTGGTACGGGAAAAAGACGGGGAAAGGATTCTACGATTATTCGGACCCAAATAGCCCGAAGCCGAATAAGCTGTAAACGTTGTTGGGCAAATCAACTGCGGAGTTTGTCATCTCTGGGTTCATCCGTGGGAATCGGCGTGGATCCGTGGCGGGTTTGAACTTATGAACTTTGAAAACATTCTTCTCGAGAAAAAAAACTCCATCGCCTACGTCACCGTCAACCGTCCCAAGGTCCTCAACGCGCTCAACATGGCCACCATGGAAGAGTTGCGGACAGCCTTCACCGCGATCAAAGACGACCGTGAGGTCCGGCTCGCGATAATGACCGGCGCCGGCGAGAAGGCTTTTATCGCCGGCGCCGACATCGCTGAACTTTCCAAGCACGATGCCGTCTCCGCCAAAGAGTACACGCATCGCGGCCAGTCCGTGCTCGACTTGATCGAGAACCTGGGCAAGCCGGTGATCGCCTGCATCAACGGATTCGCGCTCGGCGGTGGATGCGAAATTGCAATGGCCTGCACCATGCGTCTGGCCAGCGAAAACGCCAAGCTCGGCCAGCCCGAAGTGAAGCTGGGAATCATTCCAGGCTACGGCGGCACCCAGCGTTTGCCGCGCCTGGTGGGCAAAGGCATAGCCATGCAGCTTCTGCTTTCCGGCGAAATGATCAGCGCGGCGGAAGCTCATCGCATCGGACTGGTCAACGAAGTCACGACCGGCGCAGAACTCATTCCCCACGCCGAGGCCATCGCGCAGAAAATCATCGCCAATGCTCCGCTCGCGGTTCAGTACACCATGGAAGCGGTCAACAAAGGCATGGAGATGACGCTAGCCGAAGGGCTCTATCTGGAGGCGGTACTGTTCGGCGTGGCCTGCGCGACCGAGGACAAGAAAGAAGGAACAACGGCGTTTCTGGAAAAGCGCGCCGCTCAATTCAAGGGCAAGTGAAAAGCGGCCACGGATTCACACGGATCAAGAGCGATTTCACCACGGAGGCACGGAGTCACGGAGAAAAACAATAAACAGGATCCGTCGTTGAACCCAGCGCCTCCGCTTCAGGTCAAGACGCTTGAGGGCAATCTGAACGCTGCCGGAAAACGCTTTGCCCTCGTCGTCTCGCGGTTCAACGAGTTCATCACCGAACGATTGTTTCGCAGCGCGTATGACGGGCTCTTGCGCTGCGGGGCAAAACGCAAAGCCATCGAGGTCGTCCGCGTGCCCGGAGCCTTCGAGATTCCATCCGCCGCCCGCACTCTCGCCACCACCAGGAAATACGATGCCATCATCTGTCTCGGCTGCTTGATCCGCGGCGACACTGCCCACTACGACGTCATCGTCAACGAAGTCACACGCGGCATCGGACAATCCGCACAGCAGACCGGCGTCCCCCACGCTTTCGGCGTGCTCACGTGCGACACGCTGGAACAGGCCATCGACCGTGCCGGTCTGAAGATGGGAAACAAAGGATTCGAAGCCGCGCTGGCGGCAGTGGAGATGGCGAATCTGACGAAAGCCGTCGTTGGTCGTTCGTCGATGGTCGTTGGCCAAAACAAAACCGCACCGAGACGCAGCCAAGTGCATCGTTCCTCGAAAACGAAATCGAAGCATTGAAATCCCACCAGCCCACGAACCCTGTAAACTGAGCAAGTAGTGCAGACGGCCAAAGGCCAACAACTAACGACCAACGACGAACGACCAACGACCCCATGGGTACCCGCCGAAAATCTCGCGAGCTAGTCCTGCAAATGTTGTTTCAGGCCGACATGGGCAAGCAAACCCCCGAGGAAGTCCGCCGCACTTTTTGGCGCGAACACGATTCCACCGAAAAAGACGTTCGTGGTTTCGCCGAAGACCTCTTCCGCACCGCCACCGACCGAAATGCCGAGATTGACGGCCTGATCGAGCGTCACGCCGAGCACTGGCGCATGGACCGCATGGCCACGGTAGACCGCAACGTCCTGCGCTCCGCCGTGGCCGAGTTGATGGGCTTTCCCTCCACCCCCCGAGCCGTCGTTATCAATGAAGCGCTGGAGATTGCCCGCAAGTTTTCCAGTCCCGAGTCCGTGCAATTCATCAACGGAGTGCTCGACAGCGTCGGCCGCGAACTAGAAAAGGCCAACGCCTAGACCCCCAACCGGTTCCTCCGCAACTGAGACTAGCAAGCTACGTCTCTACGGCGGCGCAACTGTAGAGACGTTGCTTGCAACGTCCCCGTTTGCGGCCACTGAAAAGCTTGACAATAGGACGACCGTACTATATAGTACGATCGTTCTATGCAACCTGCCGTTCTCTATCACACCGACCAGGCCAGCCAGACCCGGCGCGAGATCTTAAGTGTTGCCGTCGACGTAGCCTCGGCGGAAGGGCTGGAGGGCCTTTCCATCGGGCGTCTTGCCTCGGAATTGGCGATGAGTAAGACCGGGATTTTCGCCCACTTCGGTTCCAAAGAACAGCTCCAATTGGCGACGGTCGAGGCCGCCAGGCAGATCTTCCTCGAGCAGGTGGTGCAGCCAGCTCTCCGCAGCCCGCGCGGTCTGGCGCGCCTGCGTGCGATGCTCGAGAGTTGGCTGGGATACGTAGAAAGAATTGTGTTCCGTGGCGGCTGCTTTTTTGCCGCCGCCTCCGCCGAGTTCGACAGCCGTCCCGGCGCGGTCCGCGACCAGATTGCCGCGCTCACCAAAGCCTGGATGGCCGGGCTCCAGAAAGAGATTGCGTTCGCGCAATCCAGAAGAGAAGTACGCGCGTCGGTCGAACCCGCGCAACTTGCCTTTGAACTCCACGCCTATGTGCAGGAGGCCAACTGGGCCTTCAAACTCTTCAACGACAAATCCGCATTCCCCCGTGCCCGCCGGGCAATTGCAGACCGGCTCGCCGCCGTGTCGAGCCAGCGGGCGCCAAAACATTCCAAACGAAAAGGAGTAAGTCGATGAATCAATCCAACGACGGACATCAGGCTCTGTTGAAAAAGGCGCTGATGGGCAACGCACTGTTTTCCATTCTTTCGGGAGTCGCGATTGTGATCGCCAATCGCTGGCTGGTCCGGTTCCTGGGCCTGCCCGAGAACGTCAGCCTGGTGATCCTGGGAGTCGGGCTAATCGCGTACGCCGCCACTTTGCTGCTCAACGCGCGCAGACCGGCAATCAAGATCACCGACGCCTGGGTTGCGGTGATCATGGACCTTGTCTGGGTCGTGGGCAGCTACGTTCTGATCCTGGTGGTGCCTTTCAGCACGGGCGGAAAATGGGTGATCGCCTCGGTGGCTGAGTTGGTGCTGGCATTCGCAGTCCTGCAATGGCTCGGAATCCGCCGGATCAGGAGCAGCGCCCACTACGCCTAGCTGGAAGCGAATTACAACGGTTTTGTCCTTAGGAGCCTGACATAAGACACGAAGGAGCGGTGCATACTCTCAACCTCAAGAGCTCTCTTCTTGACTGGTGGAAGTGCCTCTGCTATGGCTGAGAGCAAACTGTGCAGCGCGCGCCATTTGGCCAGTGCCGTTTCTGAAGATAGGCGAGGGCTTGCTCAATGGTTGCGAATGCTTTTGGAACGTCTATCAGTTTCATGGTTTATTCCTCTTACGGTGCTTTCTACTCTTGCCACCTAGATTCCACAGAATGCCTACAGGTGTATAACGAAAGAATATGATCAGAATCAGCAGGGTTATAAAGAGTGCCGCCACGTTTCTGCTCATGAATCAAGATCACGCTTGACAGACATCTGTGTCAAGTGGACAACAGTCGCCTGTTTTCCTCTGCCCTCAACGGAATAACCACGCCTTCCACAGGTTCTCCACAGCAATCCCGCTCCGGTATATTCACATTAGTGGTTCTATGCCCCACAATTCCTGCCGACAACTCTCTTCACTTATGACCGACGCCACTGACTTCAAGGAAATTGTCAAGCAACAGGTAGACATCGTCCGGGTCGTCGGCGAATACGTCAAGCTGAAGAAGGCGGGAGCGCAAAACTATTCCGGACTTTGTCCCTTCCACAACGAGAAGACGCCATCGTTCTCGGTGCATGCCACCCGCCAGTTCTATCACTGCTTCGGATGCGGGGTTTCGGGAGATGTCTTCAGCTTCGTCCAGAGGATCGAGAACGTAACCTTCCCGGAAGCGGTAAGAGCCGTGGCCCAAAAGGTGGGGATCGCGCTCCCCAAAACCAGCTTCAGCAGTCCCGGAGAAGCCAGGGAAGCCAAGCTGCGCACCGTGCTGCTGGAAGTTCACGAGCGTGCCAGCGCATTCTTTCAAGAGTATCTGCGACGGCCCGAGGGCGCCCGCGCCCGCGAATACCTCACGGGACGCGGCCTGAGCCAGGAAGTCATCAAAGCTTTTCGCATCGGGTACGCCCCCGATTCGGGCTTTTTCTTGAAAGACCGCCTGAAGGGCGACTTCGACGAAGAGGTTCTCCGGGAAAGTGGACTGTTCTCGTGGAAAGAAGGCTCCCAGCCACCAGTCGCGAGCGCTCAGCAAAGCGAGTCCAGCGACTCCGCCGCACAGGTTGCAATTGCCTCGTCCGATTCCGCCACAGACGACAAGCCAACGACCAACGACCAAAGACCAACGACCATCTACTCCAAGTTCCGCAATCGAGTAATGTTCCCTATCACCAACGAATCCGGGCGAGTCATAGCTTTCACCGGCCGCGCGCTTTCTACCGACGAAAAAGCCGGCCCGAAGTATTTCAACTCCCCCGAGACTGCGATCTATTCCAAGTCGCGAGTCCTGTTCAATCTTGACCAAGCCAAAGAAGCCATTCGCAAGCTGGATTACGCTATCCTGGTCGAGGGCCAGATGGACTGCATCTCGGTCTACGCGGCCGGCTTTCATAATGTGACTGCCAGCTCGGGCACTGCCTTTACCGAACTCCAGGCCCGGCTGCTGGGCCGCTTCAGCAAAAACGTCGTGGTGAATTTCGATCCCGACACCGCCGGCGCCAAGGCCACCGAGCGCACCCTAAGCCTCCTAGTCGAAGAAGAATTCCAGATCAAAGTGCTGACTCTCGAAACCGGCTTCGACCCGGATCTCTTCATCCGCCGCAAAGGCAAAGAAGCCTACGGCGACGCGCTCAAGCACTCACAGCGCTATTTCGATTACCTGATCGAGCGCGCCCAGAGCCAGTTCTCCATTCGCAGTCCTGAGGGCAAAGTGAAAGCTGTGAATTACCTGCTGCCCCATATCCAGCGGGTCCCCAGCCGCATCGTGCGCGACGAACTGACTCGCGAGATCGCGCAGAAGCTCAGGATCGATTCCGCCGTTCTGCGGCAGGAACTCAAACACGCCGCCGCAAACCGCTCGACTGCCAGCGTGAAATCCCCGCTCGAGGCGCAAGTCACCGATGCGGAAAAGCTCCTGATCCGAGCCTTGACGTCGGCTCGCGAAATGCAGGCCGCCGAACAGCACATCTCCGCCCGCGACGGCGCCGAAGAAGAATTCGATCCTGCCCGCCAGGCGCATTTTGTGCTCAAGAACGAGCGCCTGCACATTGGATTGGCCACCGAGTCCCTGCTAGAAACCCTGCTCAACTCAGAAGCCGCCGACGTGATGGAATTGCCCGTGCCCGACGCAGACCGCAATCTGCTCGCAGCCATCCTGATGAAAGAAGACGAGGAACTCAGTGCCGAACGCCTGGAGGGAGCGGTGCGAGCCCTGCGTCGCATCCAGTTCAAGCGCCAAATGGAGGAAGTCCAGCGCGAGCTGCAGGCCGCGAAAAAACACGAACCGGACCGCCTGCGATTTCTGCTACGGGAAAAAGACCGGCTGAAGAGAGCATTGATGGACCCAGGCGTATCCGATCAAGGGCAGATTCAAAGGCCCGCGTGAAGACTGAGAACCGAGAACCAGGAACTGACAACCGGGTTTCTATAATCCGGTGCGCTCCGAAGAAGCCACGTCCGCCGTGTAACCTTGAAACTAAATGGGCTCTTATGCCATCTAAGTTATTAACGGTGGACAACATAGGTGGCGGAGTTCCTCGAACAAAAGAGTTTACAACTTGGCTCGACCCGCGTTTATGCTATACTTTGAAGGTTTGTGTCGGCGCTAACCCCGCCACCCACGTTCCCACCGCTATAAACGACATTGCGACGTCCTCCCATGGGACGATTTGAGGACAATCTTTCTTGGCTCTTGACGACAAGTACGACGACATCAAAAAGCTGATCGATACAGGCAAGGAAAAGGGATACCTTACTTACGACCAAGTAAACGATCTCATCCCGCACGATGTGCATTCTCCTGAGGACCTGGACGATCTGCTTACCACCATCGGTACGCAAGGAATCGATGTGCTGGAGGGACCCAAGCTTCCCTCCTCTGCGCTCGATAAGAAGTTCGACGAAGACGAAGCTGGCGAGGACGTCGAACTCGACCTGACCCCCGGCGCTCTGGAAAAAACCAACGACCCCGTCCGCATGTATTTGCGCGAGATGGGCACTGTTCCCCTGCTTACCCGCGAAGGCGAAGTTGAAATCGCCAAGCGCATCGAGCGTGGACAGCTGCGCGTTCTGAAGGCGCTTTCCCGCTCGCCAATCGTCATCAACGAGCTGTTGGCGATGGGCGAAGACCTCAAAAAGGGCGTCCGCTCCATCAAGGAAGTGGTCACCTTCGATGAAGAAGAAATCACCGATGAGATTCTGCAAAACCGGCTGAAAGAATTCACCGGCAAGATCGACGATCTGGCCAAGGCGTACAAAAAGGCCAATCACCTGCTGGAGAAGTTCGCCGCCGTCTCTCAGAAAAAGCGTCCCAAGGACTATCGCCGTTACCGCATCGCGCTGGCCCGCGCCATTGTTGATGTCTCGCTGTGCGTCCGGAAGCTGGGCTTCACCAACAACGAGCGTAAGCGCCTAATCGACCGGGCCAACAAAACCGTCGACATGATGCGGTCGCTCGACCGCCAGTCGACGAATCTCGAAAAAAAAGCCGACGCGACTCGAAGTGAAGAGCAGCGCAAAGAGTACCGGCGCCAGTCGCGCGCCATCCGCACCGAACTGGAGAAGCTCGAAGTCGAAGCCGGCGTGTCGTTCCAGGAGCTCAAGCGCACTCAGCGCGAGATCATCCAGGGGGACATGGACGCGGAGCAGGCCAAGCGTGAACTGATCGAGGCCAACCTCCGCCTGGTGGTTTCGATTGCCAAGAAGTACACCAACCGCGGCTTGCAGTTTCTCGACCTGATTCAGGAAGGCAACATCGGCCTGATGAAGGCGGTGGACAAATTCGAATACCGGCGCGGTTATAAGTTCTCCACCTACGCCACGTGGTGGATTCGGCAGGCGATTACTCGTGCAATTGCTGATCAGGCGCGTACGATTCGCATCCCGGTCCACATGATCGAAACCATCAACAAGCTGATCCGCACCTCGCGGCAGCTGGTGCAGGAACTGGGACGCGAGCCTACGTCCGAAGAAATCGCCAAGCGCATGGACATTCCGGTAGCCAAAGTGCGCAAGGTGCTGAAGATCGCACAGGAACCAATCTCCCTCGAAACGCCGATCGGCGAAGAGGAAGATTCGCATCTGGGCGACTTCATCGAAGACCGCGCGGTGGTCTCGCCAGCCGAGGCCGTGATCAACGTCAACTTGAAAGACCAAACCTCGCAGGTGCTGCGCACGCTAACGCCACGCGAGGAAAAAGTCATCAAGATGCGCTTCGGCCTCGAAGATGGCAGCGAGCACACGCTCGAAGAAGTAGGCCAGTCATTCGCCGTAACCCGCGAACGCATCCGCCAAATCGAAGCCAAGGCGCTTCGCAAGCTACGTCATCCATCGCGCTCGCGCAAACTGCGTGCGTTCATGGATGGGGTCAGGGACTAGCTTTCCCGATTTGTGATTCCGAGCGTAGCGAGGAATCTGCTTTTCCCTATCGCCTCTGGTAACTTGACGGCCCGCTAGACGATCTAAGATCTAATTGACAGGCGTCGTTCAGTACCCTTCGGAAGCCCCGAGTCAATCTCGGGGCTTTTGCTTTGTGCAGTCGAAAACCCCCGCCCAAGCGAAGCTTGGACGGGGCACCCTTCAGAGTAAAATGAACCTGATGAGTCCGGGACACCAGCCCCAAGCCTAAGTGGATGCCGACAACTGAACAAGAAGCGCTTCTTGGCAGTCTTGCGCGCCGAAGCGCCAAGCTCGCCAAGATTTATAGCGGTGGCCTCGCCGTTTTGTTTGACGAACACAATCCTTGCCGGTTCGAATTAGCAGCGCACTCGATGCGGGAACTGATGGAGAAATGCCCACTGCTGATCGGGGTCGACGTTCTATCCAGTGGGGACAATATGAAAAATAGGCTTGGCCCCGTCCGGCAAGCACATGTCACCGCGACAAGGGACCAAGGATTCAGTGAAAGTTCTCCGATAACTGGGTTAGAAGGCCCGTTGCGAGCGGTCCTGATGGAGCTCGCCAGATTTTTCGAATGGCAGGACGATAATCGCCCCAACGCGGAAAGAAGAATTGCTGAGACTCTGGCGGCACTTTCGGGCCCCGCCCAGGCGCTCCCCGTTGACATCTTCGATAACGAGGTTAGCCGATGGATAAAGGCAGATGATTATTTCCACATGCTTGCACATAACAGGCGAGACGTTGTAGATCGGGATGAGTTCCTGCATCACATGACCTCCATCGAGAATATCCTTCTCCGTCGCTTGCAACCGAGAGCGGTAGCCGGGCACGACGCACTGGATGCTTTGATTCAGGAGGGCGAAAGTGGTCACTGACGAATTGGTTGATCGTGCACTAATGGTCGTGGCGGAAGGCGGCGGAAACTATGAGTATTTCTTCGCCAAGCTCACGAGTCCGGACTGGATCGCGCCCCTTCAAACAAGAGGCCGATTCTTACATCCCCCGCCGGCAATATCAGACGGAACTTATATTCGGTTTCCAGGCTGGCCCGAGGGAGCGTATCTGACCCGAATGGCGCCGATAGCGCCCGACACAGTTTTCGGCGCCATAGACGTCGCATGTTACGAAAACGACAATCACCACGTCCACCAGACATTGCTTGAGATTGCCGCCGGGCTCCCTGCGGCCCTCGCGGCTCGGGTGGCGGAGGCGGAGACGAAATGGGCCTACAAACAGACCCGGTTCTTGGGCTTGTATGAACAGAGGCTCGTGCCTGTAATTCTGAAGCTCGCCACTGGGGGGCGAAGCGACGCGGCGCTAACACTTCTCAGGCCGGTGTTGGAAATCGATGCCGCACCAAAACGGACGGCAGATCCGGAGCCAGTGATAGATGGCCGTCCGCTTCGCGGAACTGCGGACCCGGTGGGACGACTCGATTCATGGGGCATACAAAGATTGTTGAGTGCGGTATCAGTACCGCTGGCCCAAGCCTCTCCCGAGAATTTTCTGGGTCTGCTTTCGGAAAAATTAGATAAAGCGGTTAGCATTCACGATAATGAGCGCGGAAGCTCAGATGATTATTCGACTATCTGGAGACCGCGCATCGATTCGGGGCGCTTCGGTGACGTAATGGATGTGCTGGTTTCTGCTGTGAGAGACGCCGCTGTACAAGTCGCTCGCGAGCCCGGCCATGAAACGGTTCTTGCAGTCCTCAAGAAATATAAATGGCCGATTTTCCAGCGCCTGGAATACTACACGTTATCCCAAACTGATAATCTACCTGCGGATTTTGTCAGTCGTGTGGTGCTGCAGAATTCTCTTTACGAAAATCCAACGGGAAACCCGGAATTTAACGACTTTCTTTCCAAGTCCGCTGGGCAGCTCTCGGATGATGTTCGGGAGAAGGTACTTGCGATCGTGGATGCCGGGCCTGACTTGGCTCGATATTCGAATTTTCTAAGCGCGCACGAAGATGAGCGCCAGGAATACGAACGTCGGATAGTAGACCGATGGCAGTTGGGCTGGTTGTCCGTGCTGACGAGCATCATCGGGAAAGAACGATCGCAGCAACTTGAAACTCTGCTAGGCACGTATGGTCCGCCTCGACCTGCATTTTCCAGTGGTGGGTTCGCCATGGCGCACCAAACCTCAATCAGCCTGGAGGAGTTGAAAGCGCTTTCGATACCGGAGGTGATTTCGTATCTGAAGGAGTGGACTCCGGGTCCCCAAACGCATCCCGAAATGCCCAGCCGCGCTGGAATTGGCGAGGTCCTGCAGACGTGGGCTTCCGAGGACCCAGATCTTTTCAGCGATAATCTGGCGTTTTTTCAGCTGCTGGACCTGCACCCGACCTATCTCCGTTCGATACTGGACGCGTTTACGGCTGCCCTCAAAGGCGAGCGTCAGTTTGACCCGTATAAGGTGGCGGCGACCATCGAATGGCTCCTGTCAAACACAAATAAAACGGGGCCCGAGCCATATGATTGGGACGAAGATCCCGGTTGGAGCTGGGCTCACATGTCGTCGGCCCGTTTTCTGAGCGAGCTTTTCCTCCATGCCGAAAGACTCGATACCTCACGCCGCATGGAATTCTGGCCAGCGCTTAAGTTGATTGCTGAAAATCCGCCGCCGTCAGAAGAAGATGAAGCGGAACATCGCAAGACAGAAGACTGCGGCATATTGGCACTGAACAGTACAAGACCAGTGGGTTTGGAGGCTGTGATGCGATACGCTCGCTGGCTCAAGCTCTCCGCAAAGGATATAAAGGTGGACTCAACCGGGCTGCCGGAGGTGTTCAATCTGCTCGCCCAGCACCTCGATGTTAAGGTCGACAATTCGGTCGCGGTTCGAGAAATGTATGGCATGCAGTTCGGTCTTTTGGCATGGCTCGACCAAAACTGGCTGGAGCAGCAGCTACCCGCGCTGTTTCCAGACAAGCCCCTGCGCCTGCTAGATCGTTTTGCGTGGGACTCTTACCTTCGGTTCAGCCGCCCATTCTCAGCGTTGTTGCCTGCGATGCGTTTCCGGTACCAACGCGCGATCAATGCGTTACAGTCAAGCGAGACTAAGGTGGGCGATAGTGAGAGGTCTTTGGGAAATCACTTGATGCAATATTACGCGGCACGAGCGATTGAACTCGACGATGAACTACTCACATCATTCTTTGGGAAAGCGAGTCCTGCAGTGAAAGCCCAAACCATCGGGGACATAGGATGGCAGTTGGGCCAGCAAGGAGCTGAAGCTCTAGACTCGACAATACAGAAGCGCTTGATGGACCTTTGGAAGCACAGGCTCGCCCAGGGAACGGGCCGAGTGAACGCTTCGCGAACCGAATTGGGCGGGTTCGGATGGTGGTTTGCGAGCAAGAAGTTTCCGGACGACTGGTCCATTCGGCAACTCGTGATGGTTATGGACGGATTCCGCTATATCAGCCCCGACTTTGCCGTTGTCGAGCGCCTGGCCCAGCTTGCTCCGGCATACCCATTCGAGGCGGTTCATTGCCTCGGGATCATTTTCGAGGAGGACCGCGACGGATGGGCAATACATGGCTGGTTTCAACATCCGCAAACGATAATTCGCGAAGCGCTTAAGGGCGATGAACAAAGCCGGGCGGAAGCCGAACGCGTAGTGAATGTGTTCGTAGCGCGGGGACACCGTGGATTCCGGCAGCTGGTGGAGCGATGACACCAGGCTTCGGGAAAGGGCTGGGCATCCGCCAAGAACGCAAGATTCCTCGACTACGTTCCGTCATCCCAAAAAAGGGTGACGGAACCCTGGTCGGAATAACAGAGGACTTGGTGTTTCCCTTTTTGGGAATCGCTCCCACTTTTTCCTTCAAAACTCTTGCCTTCCCCTTCCCAGCAAGTTCCAATACAGAGATAAGTCACATCCGCGACCCCGAGGTGGGTCGCGATTCTTTCTCTGGCGGGTTCAATGAAAAATCGAGGAATGAAGATCAGTAACCGCAAACTGCGCGGCGAGTGGGCCGAGATGTGTTTCATGACCCGAGCCGCCGAACATGGCTTGCAAGTTAATAAACCCTGGGGAGAGATGGCACGTTTCGACTTCGTCGTCGGGCACCGTGGCCAGTTCGCTCGCGTGCAGGTGAAATCTACCACCTACAAGAATCGCAACAGTTATGCCTGCTCCGTGCGCGGTGGACACCGCCCCTATGTTGGGGACGTCTTCGATTTTGTCGCCGCCTACGTCATTCCCGAGGACGTTTGGTACATCATTCCCGCCAACCTGATCCAGGGACGCGGCATGCTCACCCTTCGCCCGAACTTCGATGACTCTGAGTTCGCCGCCTGCAAGGAAGCTTGGCATTTGCTGCGCGCGGATTCATCTCCCGCACCCGCGGTCATCGACCGTATTGACGCCTGCGAGGCAGAGCCTTCGCCGAATCTTCCGGTTTAGCTCTGATCGCCGATGAACTGAGTCTCCCGTCGTTTCCCTTAACCGTCAAGAACCCTGCCTGACTTGAAAATAGGTTTTACAAAATGTATAATGGACGCTACGTAGCGTAGCTATTGAACGGTTACCTACACAGTTGAAGTAGCATGGCGCTACATCTCGGATGAACGGGGAGCACCACAAGTCAGTAAAGGGCAGGTCATGATCAGGCGCTGCACTGATACTGATTTGACGACGATTGAGGTTGTCATCAACGCGGCGGCGCAAGTCTATCGGGGGGTCATTCCGGACGACTGCTGGCACGAACCTTACATGGACGGGTCTCAACTCCGGGCCGAAGTCGCCGCTGGGGTGAATTTTTGGGGATGGGATGAATTCGACGCGCTGGCCGGGGTCATGGGCGTTCAGCGAGTTCGGGAAGCCACGCTGATCCGCCACGCTTATGTGTTGCCCGCGCACCAGGGCAAAGGACTCGGTGGCGCGTTGTTGAAGGCGCTGACGAGGCAGGCCTCGAGGCCGCTGCTCGTAGGCACCTGGGCGGCTGCGGAATGGGCGATCCGGTTCTACCAGCGACAAGGCTTTCGCCTGGTCTCACCCGCCGAGAAAGATCGGCTTCTTAGCACCTACTGGACCATTCCTTTGCGTCAACAGGAAACCTCTGTTGTGCTGGAGTTTGTCAGATAGTTGGCCTTTGGCCGTGAGACGCCGGTATCTCATCACCTCTTGACTCCACTCGCATTCAACTGTACAGTTCGAATCATTGAACTGGAGAGTTCGTCATGCTTAGGGCCGGCAACAACGGCAGCATCGTGGTTTCTGCAATGCATGCCCGCGCCAATTTTGGCAATCTCCTGCGCCAGGTAGCGGAGGAGCGACGTTCCTTAGTCATCGAAAAGCGCGGCACGCCGAAGGCTGTGCTGTTGAGCATCCGTGACTACGTGCGCCTGGCCGCGCCCGAGCCGGAGGTGCTTAGGCTGATCGGAGAAGAGTCGCGGCGCAAAGGAACAGACGCGCTCAGCTCGCGCAAAATTGATCAGGTTATCAAAGCCGCCCGGGCGCGAAAACCGAAGCGGCGATGATTCCGCTCCGGCTGGTGATTGACACAAATATCGTGGTCTCGGCTGCTTTGAAACCGGACGGCCTCCAGCGTACTGTGCTCGTGCTCGCGATGACCAGACCCGCACGGCTCTACGTCACGAAAACCATTATCGCGGAATACCGGGAAGTTTTGTCACGCCGGGAATTTAGCATCCGCAGGGGCCTTCGCCGGCAACTTCTCCAGCTCATAAAGAATCATTCGCAGCTCGTGCATTCGGCGCGAGCGCTTCAGGTCGCGAAGGATCCCGACGACAACAAGTTCCTGGAATGCGCCGATGCTGCTCGCGCCGATTACCTGATCACTGGCAACCAGCGGCATTTTCCCAAGTTCTGGAAGAAGACAAAAGTAATTACGTCCCGCGAATTCATCAGCATCGTAGCTCCACATTTCATCCCGTAGCACGAGGATCGACTTGTTTGATAGGGACTCGAACCAGTCGCGCTCTTCTATTCTAATTCTCTCTGTCTCTCGGTGACTCTGTGGTGAAAACAAGACGGCTTTTCCGCCGCTTTCCACAAGCAATACCTGTCCTCCACAGTTTGTGCACAATCAAGCGCAACTTTTCCATTGCGGACATTTCGTTCTTCCACCAAAGTATCGCCAGTGCAAACGTGAGATGTCTTGAGAGCGTACCGAGAGACGAGCGTTCCTCCGGGAATGCGGTTTCGAGATGAGCGCTTCACTGCTTCGGGCAGCGAGAATGCCAGCAGGACATCCACAAGCAATGCGGCGCGGGTGGCTGGCCCACGCCGCATTTATTTGTTTTGGATTTAGTTTTTAGATTCGCTTTTGATTCGCTATACTGCAGGCAGCGGTTTCTTCCTAGACACTGATGGCCACCACTGATTCCAGTCTCGCGCACACTTTGCCGGCTAATGTGGAAGCCGAGCGCTCCATTCTGGGCGCGATTCTGCTCGACAATCTGGCCTACAACGAAGCTGCCGAGCATTTGAAGCCGGAGGACTTCTCGCTCGACTCTCATCGGCGCGTCTTCACCCGGATGGTCGATCTGGCGGAATCTTCGCGGCCGATCGACATGATTACCCTGGTCGAGGAGTTGGATCGACGCAAGGAACTGGAGGCGATTGGCGACGTCGGATACATTTCCGGGCTGGTGGATGGCGTACCCGACCGTCCGAGTATTGAGCATTACATCAAAATTGTCCGTGATAAAGCGCTGCTGCGCGGGCTGATTCATGCGGCCAATGCTGCCATTGCTCGCGCCTCCGATCAGAGCGATCCTGCCGAAGAAATCCTGAATGATGCGGAAGCTGCCATCTTCCAGCTGTCTGAAAAGCGCATTGGGCGCGGCTTCATGGGCATTCAGGAGATTGTCAAGGAATCTTTCGGCTCGGTTGACGCGCTGCTGCAACGCGGCCAGCGCATCACCGGCCTGGCCACGCACTACACCGATCTCGACGAGATGACCAGCGGGTTCCAGCGCTCGGACCTGATTATTATTGCTGCCCGCCCTTCGATGGGAAAAACTGCATTCGCAATGAATATTGCCGAGAACGCGTCGATCGAGGATCAGAAAGTGGTGGGAATGTTCTCGCTTGAAATGTCACGCGAAGCGCTGCTGCTGCGCCTGCTCTGTTCGCGAGCGCGGGTGGATTCGCACAAGATGCGCACCGGCTCACTCTGGCGCGATGACATGACCAAAGTTGTGAATGCCATGGAGCAACTGGCGCACGCGCCCATCTTCATCGACGACACGCCCGGCATCGCGCTGAGCGAAATGCGGGCCAAGGCGCGGCGGTTGCAACAGTCGCAAGGCAGGCTCGACCTGCTGATCGTGGACTACCTGCAACTGATGTCAGGCGGCGGCCGCCGTTATGAAAACCGTACCCAGGAAGTGTCGGCCATCTCGCGCGGATTGAAAGCGCTGGCCAAGGAGTTGGCCGTCCCCGTGGTTGCTCTTTCCCAACTCAGCCGCGCACCGGAAAGCCGGGGTGGCGACCACCGCCCGCAGCTTTCCGACTTGCGCGAATCCGGATCCATCGAGCAGGACGCCGACGTGGTGGCCTTCATCTTTCGCGAAGAGGTTTACAAGCAGGACGATCCCGACCTCCAAGGCAAGGCGGAACTCATCATCGCTAAACAGCGCAACGGCCCCACCGGCCGGGTGAACCTGGCATTCCTGAAGAATTCGACTCGTTTCGAGTCTATGCTAGCGGACGGAATGGCTCCGGAATGACGCGGTTTTCGGGGCCGGCCTCCCGACCCTCACGGGCGCGGACGCCCGCACCGACATGTGATACCTTTTGTCACGAACCATGACATTTAAGCTGTGCAAAAGACTGTGGAAGTGTGCGTCTTTACATTCCACGCGTCCCCCGGCGAGCTTGCTCGGGTCTTTCCCGGAAACAATGTTGCTCCCATAAGTCGTTCACCTGAAATGTGTTAGTGGCTCTGGAAGTGCTGTGCTGATCATTGGCGAGGCGGTTGAGAATATCAAGCAACCTTTGAGATTTGCACATTCCGGGTTTTCAGCCTCCTCGCGGCCAGTGACGAACGACCGCCGCCAGCCGCCAAAGTCTTCTATTGCCGATCAAGCACGGCGGCGAGTAATATTCCTCCCTGTCCCTAAAGTAACCTGGGCCAACCGAGTTGCGGATTGACCCATCAAAATGTGGATAGTAGCATTGGATGGGCTCTGTGCAGCCGGAGGTTGGTCGCGGTAAGTTACAGATAAACATGAGGATTCGGAAACTCCATCTTCTGATCGCGGCGGTCGCTGGCTTGGTTTTGGGCGGCACAGCCTGTCAGACCGCGCAACGGCCAGCGGCGCTATTGCCCTCCGGACGCTCCACCGCGCCTGCCCTTAGCGCGTCTCCTGCTGCTCCTCCTCCCGAGGCCAAGACGGTCCCCTCCAGCCACGCTGGTACGGAGTTGAAGCCCGATCCCGTCGCCGAACTGATTGCCCAGGTCGACAAGCAATACCAGACCGGGCTGGACGACTACCAGGCCGGCCATCTCGAGGCCGCGAAAGAAGATTTCGACCGGGCTTTTAACCTGTTGCTGGGAAGTTCATTGGACGTGCGCTCCGACGACCGCCTGCAACAGGAATTCGACCGCTTGCTGGACGGGGTCAACGGCATGGAACTGCAAGCTTTGCAGGAAGGCGACGGTTTCACCCAACAGCAGTCGGAGCCGGCGCCGATCGACGAAGCCAACGAAGTTACTTTGCCAGTCGATGCCAACGTCAAGGCGAAAGCCGAGGCCGAAGTCAAGGCTACCCATTCCGACCTGCCGCTCATGATGACCGACCCGGTAGCCGGCTACATCACCTACTTTTCCACTCGCGGACGGGGAACGCTCGAGCGCGCCCTGGCCCGCAGCGGGCTCTATCACGACATGATTCAGAGGGTCTTGAAGGAAGAAGGCGTGCCTCAGGAGCTGATCTACCTGGCTCAGGCCGAATCCGGATTCCACCCTCTGGCTCTTTCCCGAGCCGGAGCTCGCGGGATGTGGCAATTCATGGCCAGCCGCGCCAAGGGGTATGGATTAGAGCGCGACTGGTGGGTGGATGAACGCCAGGATCCCGAGAAGTCCACGCGCGCCGCGGCCCATCATCTGAAGGATCTTTACGCCGAGTTTGGCGACTGGTACCTAGCCATGGCTGCCTACAACTCCGGTCCCGGCACGGTCCAGAATGCGGTGAAGCGCACCGGTTACGCCGACTACTGGCAGCTCTACAAGCGGAACGTGCTGCCCAAGGAAACGCGGAATTACGTGCCCATTATTCTGGCAGTGACCATAATGGCCAAGAACCCGGAGCAGTATGGGCTGGACAAAGTGGTCACGGAAAAGCCAGTGCCTTACGATGCGCTGAAGATTGATTACCCGGTTGATCTCCGCCTGGTGGCCGAATGTGTAGATGCGTCCGCCAGCACTTTGCAGGATCTGAACCCCAGCTTGTTGCGCTTGACCACGCCCAAGGATCGCGAGTTTGAACTGCATTTGCCCGCTGGCACCAAGGATCGCTATCTCACCGCCATTGCCGCGATTCCGCCGGACATGCGGGTGTGGTGGCGCTATCACAAAGTCGTCTCTGGCGACACCTTAGCTTCGGTCGCACATTCCTATCACACCACGCGGCAGGCTATCGTGCAGGCGAACAGCCTCGACGGCAATGAGGAACTCCCGGTTGAAAGCGAACTCATCATCCCGGTCGCTCCCGGCAAGCACCCCGCGGACGAAGTAGCCAGCTATTCGCGCCGGGCAACCAGCTACAGAGTTCGCAAAGGAGACACGGTTCAAAGCGTGGCTGACAATTTTGCGGTGCCGCCCGCGATGGTTCGCCGCTGGAATCATCTCAAGGGAGACAGCGTACATGGACGGCGTGTTTTGTATATCCACTTGCCGGTAGCCCCGGATGCCAGCAAGAACCATGAAGCCACCGCATCTAAGTCGAAATCCCGGAAGACGTTACACGCAATCCCGTCGAAGGCTGTGGTGCATCACAAAGTGCAGCCTGGAGAAACCCTCTACTCGATCGCCAAATCCCACAACACTACCGTGGACGCCCTGAAGCAAGGCAACGGGAATCTGGCCACGCTCCGGCCAGGAATGGTTCTGGTGATCGCCAACACCAGCAGATAGTCGGGCAGAGCGAGCACTCCTGTCAGATGCCCTCGACGTCAAGCCTAAACATCCAAAACCAACCACGCACTTTTCCACTTCGGTGTAATATGCTTTGGGCGGGGGACAACAGTTCAGTTTTTCATCACTGCTCGCGAAAAACTCTTGTGCTATAATCGCCACCCATTCGGTCTGCAAAGCAAATTTTTTCGGCAGTCTTTTTGATTTTTCGCGCGGACGGAGCAACCGGCGCCAGCGCCGCCGGAAATTTTAGGAGGAGAAATGAGCGTTCACGAAACCCTCTATCTACGAGACGACGAAATGGATGAGTTCAGCGACAGCGGCGCCTACGGCGAAGCGCTTGACGAGAATTACGAAGAAGAAGAGGAAGAAGAAGAAGCCGAACTTCCGGTCGTGACTGGAGTCGAGGCGGAAATGCCGATGCCCCCGGCCCCCATGCCCATGGGCGGCGGCGGTGGCGGCTCGTCCAAACCGGCGGCAAAAAAGCCCGCTGCAAAAAAAGCCGCTCCGAAAAAGAAAGCCAAGAAGAAGGCGGCTAAGAAAGCGGCCAAGAAAAAACCCGCGCGCAAGGCGGCCAAAAAGAAGGCGGCGAAAAAGAAGCCCGCCAAAAAAGCGAAGAAAAAGGCAGGCAAGAAGTCCGCGCGCCGCCGTCGCTAGCAGAGGCTCAGAACACGAAGGCCCGGACGCCTCGTCCGGGCAGCGCGCCAAGGCTCGGTATTAGTCGTGAGGTTGCGGCTCTGGCTCCGGGCGGACGAGGTGTCCGCCCCCACGTCTTTACGGCATTCTCGCACCTGTCATTTCTTCCGCTGCACCGCCTCCAGGCATTTCCCATATAGCTCGAGCAGATGACTGGCATACTCTTCCGGCTTGGTGGCTGTGCCCGTGCCCTGAAAGCCGACGCCCGACGTGCTGGTCCGGCCGTAGCCGGTTGTCATGGCGACAAATTTCATCAGATCGAGAGCAATGTCTTCATTACGGCGCGAACCGGGTGCGTGGGAAGGTGCTTCGTCCATGAATTCCTCCGTGGGAACGCGAATGCTGGGGATTTCGTCGTCGTCCATACTTCACGAAATAAATGCGGCAGAACAGTGATGATAGCAGAACTCCGAAAGCAGGCTAATCAGGCGGCGTTCCTTCGTGTACCTTAGTGTCCTTCGTGGTTAATTGTTTTGAATTTCCTACGCTGCTCGAGGCACTTCACTCATAAGCGCCAGCAGATTCTTCTCGGAGTCGCGAAAGAAAGCCATCCACAAATCGTAAGCCGGCATTTTAGCGATCAAGTGAGGCTCGCCCTCGAAACCCACGCCGCTGGCCAGCATTTGCCGGTGCGCGGCGGCGATGTCCGGCACGACGAAGTAGAGGACCGATCCCGGGTGATCGAACTCCGGTTTCTCGGCCCGCGCCAGCATCAGGCGGACCCCTCCGCAATCGAAGAAGGCCATGCCGCTGACCGTAAACAGCAGAGGCAAACCCAGCCTGTCCCGGTAGAATGTGGTGGCGCGATCGAGGTCGTACACATTGATGGAAACTTGGCCGAGTCGTGTGATTCCCAGATTCAGCGTAGCGGCGTTCATGGTCTTCTGCCTCCGTCCGGTAATTGATTAGCATAGCTAACTATATTTCATGGGAAAACTCAAGCAAAATAAGAAGCCGGCCGCGGACACCGCCAAGGTTGCCGACCGGTTGCACTCGGCGGCGATCCACCTGCTGCGCCGAGTACGCAAGCAGGACGCCGCCAGCGGAGAAGGCCCGGCGCGATTGTCGGCGCTGTCGGTCCTGGTCTTCGGCGGCCCCATGACCCTCGGCCAGCTGGCGGCCGCCGAGCAGGTGCGTCCGCCCACTATGACTCGCATTGTGACCGGACTTGAGCGCGGCGGATTGGCCCGCCGGAAGCCGGATCCGAGGGACGCTCGTCGAGTCCGGATTTTTCCCACCGGCAAGGGCGTGCGTCTGTTGCAGCGTGGCCGCCAGCGAAGAATTGAATATCTGGCTCGTCATCTCGAAATGTTGGATGACCAGGAATTGTGCGCGTTAAGGAAAGCGGTGCAGATTCTCGAGAAAGTGCTGGAGCAGGGCGAGCAGTTGACAGACCGGTAACGTTGGCATCTTGCTGGCCGTCGCTCGGGCCGAAGGGACGGCCGCCAGGACCGCGGCGCTACAAAATACCTAGCGCCGCGCGGGCGAGGACGGACGCGCCTACCTAGGTCTCGATTCCTACGTAGCACACCCGGCCGACCAGATAGCTGCTGGCGCTCTTGTCTGCCTCAATCGCCATCACCTCGACTGGATAGGCCTGGTTGTGCGGACGCAAGACCAGGTGCTCCCCGGCTAGTTCCACATATTTCACCGTGCATCCGCCGTCTTTGCTCACCGCGTACATGTTGGACTCGCCCTTGCGATACGGCTTGAGCGAGTTGTAGTGGCGGTCGATGAGGACGGTGGCGCCGGGCAGGAGACGGGGATACATGCTCATGCCATCGCGAGCGTCCACTTGGAGCACGACGAAGCGCTCCCAGTCGTCGCGGCGCCCCTCGGTCTCGGCACGAAGGCCGCGCAGGAAACTCTTTTTGAACTTGAGAATTTCCTTCACGTTCATGCTCATGACCAGCGGCTCGTTGGCGGCAATGGCGCCGTCGACCTGGAGCACATTTTCGAATTCGTCCTCACTCGGCGGCAGGATGCTGGCGCGTTTGTTGACCTCGTCCGGATCGAGCAGGTCGAGCACGGAGAGGTGTTGCACGCGCAAAACCTTGTCCATGCCTTCAAGACTCAAGCCCCGCTTGCGGTTGAGGAAATTCGAGATATGAGCCTGCTTGAAGCCGGTCTGCTCGGCTAGGCGCAAACCCGTGAGCCCCTCTTCCTCGATGCGGTGCCATAAAGTTTTGCGAAGGTTTTCCTGAAGCACTTTGAATTTCATAAAGGTAGTATAGCATGCTTATAGCGACACGCTATTGATAATTATAATGCAACATCTCAAAGGAACAGAGGCAGGCCGGGAGGGGCGCTTTCAGGTTGGGCGGGATTTCCACAGCCAGAATGCCCACCCTTCCAATAGCCTTTCGCTATTGTGATGACTATCACAAAATCTGTTGGAAAAAAATAATGCTTGACATCCTGCGAACCGGTAGTTATATCTTGATCAGCTTGTTATAACTCTGTTAACTGGAAGCTAATCGATGACCAGCAACTCACAATCCGAGATTGAGGCCGGGGGCTTTGTGGAGTTCCGCCGCAAGGTCCGTTCCGCCGAGGTGCTTTCCGCCGCGATGGAGCAACTGCTGCGTTTGCTGCAGTTTACCGGCAAAGTCAGTGTGGTCGTGCAGAACGGCCGCGTGTTGAAATCAGGATACGAGGAGGGCTACTTCCGCAAGCCGCTGACCTGACCGGCGTGGTCAGGTTGCGGTTTGATGGTTCCGTTGGACCAGCACTCAACTAAATAAAGTTACCAGGTACTCCGCAAAAGAAACGGGCCCTGTGACCGAGCAATCGGCGCAGGGCCTTTTTTATTTGGGCTGCCGGCAGGGAGCTAATGCCTGGCGCCCGAGGTTTGCTAACCAATTGATGCCACGGAGGCAATCATGGAAATCGAAGGTTTGGAAATCATCCGGATGGAACTGAAGTATTGCGAACGGTGCGGCGGGCTGTGGATGCGGGCCTGCGGAACCGGCGAGGTGTATTGTCCCTCCTGCGCGGTAGAAATGTCGGAGCTGCCCGCGGGGCGTCGACGGAGAAAGCTCTTGCTGGTGAGCGACCAGGGTGAGATCAAGAGCGAATGCGAAGAACGGGCTGCACTTAGCGGCGATTGGGGGAACGCGTGAGCGCCACCGTGATCGCCCAACTGAATGCGTCGGCGGAGACGCCGGGGATGCCGCCGTTCGTTAACTCCGAGCCTGCACTGGCAGATGAGAAAGCAGATCCAGCCTCCACGGCTGACTTCACCGAGGCTGATTTCCAGCGCCCTCCGCAGGACGAACTCGCAGAACTGGATGGCGGTGAGAGTGGTCTGGCAACGGATCTCTCGCAACCTGCCGAGGCTGCCGTTCCCCTCGACGTTCCTCTGCCAGCGCCGGGCGCGGATCCTGATCTGTGGTTGTACAGGGATCGCACCGTGGCCTTGCTGCGGCGTTACATGCGGCTTTCGATCGAGGTGGGTCGAATGCCGTCGCTGCTGGGGCGGGAATTCTTTCGGGCTCGGGTTACGAGGTACAAGTCGTCTACGTTTGAAGATTCGGTGATCTTTGTGCATGACGTGGAGGTTAGCCTGGAAAGACTAAACGGTATCGACAAGCAGTTGATCGCCAAGGTTGTGCTGCAGGAGTATTCCCAGGAGGAGGCAGGGCGTCAGCTTGGATATGGACTTCGTCATGCAGCTCGGTGTTATGCGGAGGCACTGGACCGAGTGAGCGAGATTCTCCTCAAAAGGGGGCTGCTCACGCGTCTGCCACTCACAAAACCGGAATTGGAAAAATCTTGTCAAGGGGGTAAAAACAGTGAATTCCCCCTAAGTGATTCAGAACAAGACAAAAATAAATTCTGAAATCATGTCATAGTTACCCTATCCAATCTGATACTCTAATTACAGATCGCAAAAATCTCCAAAGAGGGCGCGCAAAACGCGCCCTTTTTTATTTTGGCAATCGCTTGGGCGTAGCCCGCATGGGCGTGGACGCCCGCGCCTACATAGTCAGGGGATCAATGAGTAAAGCTAAATCAGGCAAGGCAGGAAAAAGCTCGAAGCAATCCCGGCCGACGCCGAAAAAAACGCTGAAACAGGTGGACTTGGGCCTGGTGCGGGAGCGGATCACGAATCTGGTGGGGAATCGCGCGGTGGAAATGGTCGAGACCACCATGGACGAAGTCTCCAAGGGTCACTACCTAGCGATGAAGTATTTGTTCGAGATGATTGGGCTGTGCCCGGCCACCGCTCCTGAAGAAGAGTTGCAGGAAGACTCGTTGGCACGAACCCTGTTGCGACGGCTGCGGCTTCCCGAAGAGACAACTCCCAGCACCGAAGTTACCAACGATTGCCTCGCCGACCCCGTGGAGCAAGAGAGTGATGCCGTAAAATGAAAGTGACCGATTGGTCGAAAGCGGCTCAGAGCTGGTCGTTGGCGGCAGGCCGCTGGTCGGCGTCTTTGGACAGCCAGGGCAGGATGCGGGCACCCCGCGCAACTTTCATCATGGATATGACATGGGTCACGGGTCGAATCGCGGTCGGAGGCGGCATCTGGACTGCGGAGAAGATGGCACAGGTGGCGAGCGCCGGCGTAACCCATATCCTCGACATGCAAATTGAATTCGATGACACGACGCTGGCGGCGCCGCATGGGATTACGGTTTTGTGGAATCCGATTGACGATGACTTCCGCCCCAAGTCCCCCGAAGTTCTCCAGCGCGGCGTCGATTTTGCGCTCGAGGCTTTGGACGAAGAGGGCACGAAAGTATTCGTCCATTGCGCCGCCGGAGTGCACCGGGCGCCCATGATGACGCTGGCGATTCTGTGTTCTTTGAGCTGGACGCTGGCGGACGCAGTGCGGTTGATCGAGACCCGGCGTCCGGAGGTGGACTTTGCGGATGTCTATGTAAATAGCGTGAAAGAGTTTCTGCAGGTGCAGGTGAGGAAGCGGGAAGCAGCTTCTCGTTTCTAACTTCTAGCTTTTTGTTTTCTAGTCCTGGTTCTCGGTTCTCAGACTATCGCGGTGTTCCACGACAACTCAGATTGTGACGGCTTGGGCAACGCCCGGCGGACGCTGAGGTGTGAACTGTTGCGGACTTAAGATGTGGTCAACTACGGAGGAGTTTATGTTCGACGCACGCCGCCCTTTCGGGTGGCTTTTTCTTTTGCTGCCCATACTGGTGGCATCAGCGGTGTCAGCGCAATCGCTTCCCACCACGATGATTGTTGATACCGTGTATCGGGCCGACGGATCGCCAGCGGGAGGCACACTGCTGATCTCGTGGCCGGAGTTCACCACCGCTGCCGGAGGCGCGGTGGCCGCAGGAAATGCGGGAGTCACGCTTGGAACGGGAGGCGCGTTGTCGGTGGGATTGGTTGCGAACGCAAACGCAGTGCCGGCCAACACGGTGTACACCGTGGTTTACCAATTGAATGACGGCGAAGTGAAAACCGAGTACTGGGTGGTTCCGACGAATTCTCCGACAACGATATCCGCGGTGCGCACAATCCTGGGAGCGGGTAACTCGGCTTCGCAGATGGCGACGCAGCAATACGTGAATGCTGCGCTGGCGGGCAAGGCAAACGACGTGGCCGTGGTCCATCTTAGCGGAACTGAAACGGTCGTCGGTTTGAAGCAGTTTACGGTAGCGCCCGGCTTGCCGACGCCGGTGCATCCGGGCGACGCGGCCAACAAGCTGTACGTGGACAATTCGGTGCAGAACGCGGGCAGCGGGAACTTCGTGAGCAAGGCGGGAGACACCATGACGGGGCCGCTGACGCTGAGTGGAGATCCGGCGGCGCCGGGGCAGGCAGCGACCAAGCGTTACGCCGACCTGGGATTCGCGGGGAAGGCCGACCTGCTCACTGGCCTGGTTCCCAGCGGCGAGTTGGGAACTGGCACCGCCAACAACACGCTGTGCCTGCACGGAGATTCGACCTGGGGAGGGTGCGGCAGCAGCAGCAACGCGGTATCGATTCAGAATGTTCCCGTGGACACGACGACGCCCACCGACAACCAGGTGATCACGTATGTTGCGTCGCTGGGGAAGTACGAACCAAAACCTGGTGGCGGCGTGACGGCGGGAATGCAGGCCGTAAAGTATGCGACCGACTTCAGTTGGTCGCAGTCACCGTCCACTGACTTAAGCGTCGCGGGAGTTAAGACGGTAAACCTGGCGGCTTGTCCGGCGGGAGTCACCGCAACCGAGCCCTGGTATTACGTTTACATCTCGGGGACTGGCACGGCGGAAGCCGCGTTGGTGACCGGCGGAACCTGCGCTGGAAATGGCCAGGCGGGGACACTGCAGTTCACAACGCTCAATGCTCACCCAGCCGGATATGCAATCACGAGTGCCTCTGGCGGGCTTCAGGAAGCATTGATTGTGGCGCGCTTCAGTCCAACTAATCCGGCGGGGCCATCGCAGTCAGGAAAAGTCATCGTGCCTCCGGGAGAGTTGCAGGCTTATGCACGGATTTCGATTCGGGCTTCCAACCTGACGGTCGACTTTTCAGGATCGATCGTGAACTGTTACATGACGGACACCTGCATTCTGGCGGGCGATCCTTCTAACGCCAACACTTTCCTCGACATTACTCTCGTGAATCCGCGTGGCCGACCCATGGTTATCAGCGGTCAGAGTCCGTTCATCGAGGTGAACGCGCAGAAGACCAGGTTGCTCAACGTAAGCACAAGAATTCCGCCGACCGGAGGCACGTTCAGCAGTTACGTTCAGGTGGACAACGATCAGTCGTTTCTTCTCGACGGACTGGACACGGCGCTGGCTACGGGGTCGAGCGATTACGGTGTGCTGTGCAATGCGAGCGTTTGCAATCCCGTGATCTATGCGCCGGGGCCGTTCAGCACCAATGCCGCGGTGGGGTGGCTGAAGAACCTGAACATCTCTCTGCAATGTGCGGGGAACGGAATCGACTGGCAAAGCGGCAACACGGTTCGGATCTCCGACAGCGTCATCCAGGGCTTTGCGCAATACGGAGTGCGCGCAGGAGTGAAACGCGGAGGGTATGGTGGATTTGAGCTGGACAACGTTTATGAGGAGGTTGGGAGTTGCACGAACCCGGCGGGGGCGATCGGGGAAGCTGGAGTAATCGCTCAGGGAGCGACGGTAAAGGTGGAGGGAGCGATAACTCCAGTGGGATCGGTTCCGCAATTTGCCAACACGGGAAGCACCGACTACCGGTATTACATCGTGGCTAACAGCGCG
>Ga0210410_10000716_pt1 | contig 34265 bp, 34 predicted proteins | sample IncBWC4MmetaG_FD_161058 | JGI IMG/M metagenome (GOLD analysis project Ga0210410, IMG submission 161058) | Forest soil microbial communities from Barre Woods Harvard Forest LTER site, Petersham, Massachusetts, United States - Inc-BW-C-4-M | ecosystem: Environmental > Terrestrial > Soil >...
TGGGCGTGGGCTCGGAGGACGGTTTCGCGATGAAGAACATGGCGGGCACGGGTTGCCCGGGATGGCAGAGCATGGCGCGTCACGATCGCCGGCTATCCGGCGCAGAGATAGGACGTTCCATTCGGTCATGGCTCGGTAAGCACAAGTTGCAGCCTTGAGAGCGGTCTGTTGCAGGCGCCGACGTTTCAGTGCGGCGCCGGGTGAGGAATGGCACGACCGGTGGAACGTCTACGAACAAGATCCCCGCGTAGACCGCGCTTGCGTCTGAGGTTCGGATCTCCAGGTAGACGGCCTCAAATCGCGGCAATTTCAATTGTAGATTTCTTTTAACGATGAGCTGTTCGAAGAAAATCCGCGTTGAAGTTCGTCTCAGACGATCACTTGGTGTAGAGTTGAAGCTGCGACAGTCGCGATACCGCTACATTTTGTCGATGACACAGGAGATTTCGTTACCAGACGAATCAACTTCTTCGGCGGCCGCGACAATGGCCGGAATGATCGCCTCGACGCGATCAACTACAATGGGCCGCATCAGATGGCCGCTGTGAATGAAACCTGCACGGCGCAGATGATCGAGCATGCCAAGCATAGGGTCCCAAAAGCCATTGATGTTAGCGAGCACCATCGGCTTGCGGTGTTGGCCGAGTTGGCCCCACGTCATGATCTCCACAATCTCTTCCACGGTGCCAATACCGCCCGGCAAGGCGACGAAAGCGTCCGAGCGCTCAAACATCTTGTGCTTGCGCTCGTGCATGGTCTCTGTGATCGTTACATCGTTGAACTTGGTCAGCGCGGCCTTGGTCGTTTCCCGATCGATAAGAAAGCTCGGAATGATCGCGCCGACCTCGCCGCCAGCGCTCAATGTTCCATGAGCGACGGCACCCATCACGCCGGTCGTTCCGCCGCCATAGATCAACCTCACTCCAGCGGCTGCCAGGGCAGATCCCAACCGCTCGCCTGCCTCGACATAGGCGGTATCGTTACCAGGGGAAGATCCACAATAGACGCAGATTGCGCGAATCTTATTCATAGGCGCGGTTAAATTACATGCGCGCACCTCGCGTCAAGACGCTTCACAGAACCACGCCAACTTACGCTCAAGGGGTTATCAGTTCAGAGTGGGGAAACCCAACATTTCTAACGACAGCCCGGAGCTGACATAAGCCTGCTCTTAAGGGTTCAGCTCTAGCCGTCTTTCTGGACTAATAAGCTCGACCGATTACGTCGTTGAAGTCTGCACTAGATTAAATCTCGTTAACGATTTCTTCGAAGCGTTTGCGAAGCGACTCCGCGAGAATGCGTGCAGCGATAGGATGCTCGCGTCCGGAATTCTCGATAAGCACTAATCGTTGATAGATAGGCTTTTCGAGGTGGCGAAACACGAGCTTTTTCTCTTTGATCTCGCGTTTGAGTCCCAACGAACTCTTGAAAGCGATACCGAGGTTCGAGGTCACAAGCTTCATCAAGAACTCTGCCGAATTGCAAACGATCAACGGCTCGACTTCTGCGGATACCTCCATGATTGCGTCTTCGATCAGGCGGCCCGCGGACAGAGACTGGTCGGCCACGCAAATTGGATATTGAATGCAATCGGTGAGGCTTAGCTTCGGGCGCTTCGCGAGGGGATGGTCCGGCCTCATGATGACGCCGACATCGAACCGTGCCGCCGCAATTTGCCTGATCCCTCTTATTTTTGGAAGGTTAAACGCAATGCCCAAGTCGGCTTCTCCATTCAAGACTTGCTCGGGCACGAGCGAGGACGGCAGCGACTGAACAAAGAAACGAATGCGAGGATAGCGCTTCCGGAATTCGACAACGGCATCGATGACAAGATCGGCTGCCGCCCCCTCGATGACAGCGAGTCTTACGATACCGCGCTTCAAGCCTTGCAGGTCCTCAATCTCGGACTTCGCGCGCTCGGCGTCCCGTAAAGTTCGACGGACATGGTGAATGAGTATTTCTCCTGCGGCGGTAAGACGCAGTCGCCTAGCGCCGCGCTCGAACAGCTTAACTCCCAAATCGGCCTCAAGCCGGAGGACCTGACGGTTGATTGCCGATGAGGCGACATTGAGCTTCTCTGCCGCGGCCCGGATTGAGCCCGCGCGCACAACCTCATCAAAATAGCGGAGCAGGCTGCCATGAAGAAGCATAGATGACCGTCGAAGCGATGCCGAGCCGGCACGGAATATAACAAAAAATAGTGCTATGTAAGCGCCGTAACCGACGTTAGTTCCCTCGACGAATGGATGTCCGCCGGTCGATGAAGCAAGCTTTGACCAGCGTTGAACCGTTTAAGACGAGGACCGAACAGGCAGCAAAGGCGCCTGTATCACTAGACCGACGAAGCGCCGCGCGCTTCTTGCAACTGCGCGATCATGCGACGTTCAGCAGCGTCAATGACTGTCGTCGGCGTGTCTTATGGTTGCGCCCGGCGACAAACCTCATTCATGCCGCATAGGTCCGTTGATACATTTCTTGGAGATGTCCTTCGACCGTCGTGGGCGCGTACTTCGGCTTCTCCCCGGGCGTCAGGCAATTGGCGAGACAGACAACTTCGTGTTCTGTTCGGCCCTCATAGAAAAAGGGAACTGAATAGCGCTCGCGTCCGGAGGCGTTCACGACCCGATGTGTGGTTGATCGGTACATATCGTTCGTCCAACGTGCGATCATGTCGCCAAGATTAACGACGAAAGTGCCAGGGATCGGATCGGCATGGATCCAACGATCTGACGCAGCGTCCTGTACTTGCAGGCCACCAACCGGATCTTGAAGCAACAACGTCAAGGCACCCCAGTCGGTATGAGCGCCGGCACCCTTCTCGTTAGGCGCGGCGTTCGTAGGCTGCGGCGGATAGTGAAGCAAGCGCAGTATCGCGAGAGGATCGCGATTGAAAGCGTTGAAATGATCTTCAGGAAGATCAAGCGATAGGGCGAGGCCGCGGATTAGCCGGTCGCTAAGGTCGAGCATGGCGGCAAAATAAGCCTGCATGGTGGGCCTGAACGCGGGCATATCTTGTGGCCAAAGATTTGGACCACATTGGAATTGCTGTGCAATTACACGCGGATCGTCGAGCGCAAGGTCCGGACCGATGTAAAAACCTTCCTTTAGATCCGGCGGCGCGCCGGCTTCGAGCGTTTGTGCGCGCAGACGTTCATAGCCGCGATGGCAAATCGAATGCGACATATCGACGACCGCCTTCGCCTCATTCGGCAACTCAAAGAAGCGCTTTGTCTCTTCGAGGACGGCGTCGATCAAGGCGAGAGAGATGCCGTGATTGGAGACATAGAAGAAGCCTTTGTCGAGGCAGGCCTCGCGCAACATCGACGCAACGCCCTTCCGGACCTTCAACTTGGAAGACGACAGGCCCTCGACAGAGATCACAGGCAACGAATCTCCCGACACGCGAGTAGCTTCTAGCGAAAGTGCCATTGTAAGCTTGCTCCGTCTATCCTCTGTCGCAGCAAAGCTATCTACGATCTGCGGGATGCGAAAGAATAGAATTTAGCTCAAACCGATGCCTAAACGGCACTGATGTAGATTGTCGGCACGCGGGTGGGCCGTTCGCGTACTACGGCAATGGTCACCGACTTGCGTTCAGCGCTTGAGTCTCATGTGAGACTACTGATTGGGATCGGTGAGGCTAGGCACTATCTGTGAGCGGTCACATGATGGCGTTAGCCGATCGAACACTTTCAAGCAGGGACACGCGCAACAGATGCTTGAGTGAACGAACTGGATCCGCAGCCATCTCAGACATTTCATCGAGAATGCGCTGTCTTGCCGCAGGATCGCGTTCCTCAAGTTCCTTCTTGTTCCGAATGGTCTGCGCCTGAACGTAGTCAACTGCCACTGTTCTGCGCTGGCGATCATACAAGGTCAGAAGCTCGTCATGTCCTTCCTGATGATAGGTCACGCTGAGCTTCTCAGCCAGATTAACCGCATCGTGAATGCCACCGTTCATTCCCATTCCACCGATGGGATTGTTCAAGTGGGCCGCGTCACCGACGAGCAACAGACGGTCTTTCCGAAACCGGTCGGCGACCCGCTGATGAACGCGATAGATCGCGAGATAGCAAACCTCGTAAGCGCCCTTCTTGGGAAGAAATCTCTGCAGCGTGCTCTCGATGCGCTCGGCCCGCAATGCGTCCTCTTCACTCTGGTCTTCAGGCACGGGATACACGATGCGCCAAAGACCCGGGGGTCCCTTATCAATCACCTTGAACAAGTTGATCCACTCGACGGGATCGGAGAAGAAATTGCGCAAGGCCAAAGCAGAATCGGCCTGGATAAAGTTGTAAGGCGTCATGATCTTCACAAAGCGTTCCGGATAAGTGAAGCCTTGGAACTGAATCCCCGCCTCTTGGCGGGTGATACTGCGGCCGCCGTCGGCGCCTATCACATAGGAGCCCTCGAAGACCACGCTCTCGCGCTTCCCATCGACGTCACGCTCAGCGAATACTCGCACCACATCGGATCCGGAATCGTCAATCCGCTGCACTTTGGTTCTAAGGTGCACTTCGCAGCCATGGGCGCCGGATAGATGCGAAAGTATCAGACGGACGAGCTTATACTGCTCGAATTGTATAGCGTACGGAAACTCCGTCTCATTTCTGAGCTGAGCCATGTCGAACTCGGCGACGAGGCGTCCGCTCACGCGATCCCAATGCCGGAAGACCGGAGCAAATAGACCTTCTTCGCGTATCGTGTTCAGCAATCCAAGCTCGCTCATCATTTCGAGCGTCGGCGGATGCAGTGTTGCTGCGCGTTGATCTTCGACGACATCGGCCTCCGCCTCGAGGAGAACAAATGGAATCTCGCGGCGATGCAACGCCAGCGCCATAACAGCTCCGACGGGACCGCCGCCGACAATGATGATGGGTGCCCTTTTCATGTGCGCCAGACCTGAGGTTATTGAAGTGGCCTTTAATTGCTTCACCAATACCTGCAGGCAATTTCTCGTATTGAGAAGAACATTTTTTCTGCGTAACTGATGCCGTTTGGGCAGCGCTCGCTCACCCACGATTCCGGCGTAGCCTTGCGAGCAAACTTTCACGCGATGGATAACGACCTCAAGATCATTCGCGAAGTCATTCGGATGACCAGAGAACACGTTCACCGTGCATCCGCCATTCCCCCCAGTTTTTGGTAAGACCCATCGTGAAAGAGCAGAGGTGCGAAACGCGAGACATTAGTTCCCAAGATCTTGCCGATGAAAATCGTATGTGTGCCGAATTCAAAATGTTGAACGACTGCACACTCAAGGTGCGCGACTATACCGTTGATGATGGGACATCTGTTTAACCCGATCGTGTGCGCAATGCCACCAAACGGGTCAGCTGGTTTGGAAGCGAAATGGATTGCGACCGATTTTTGGTCTGCGGCGAGCACATTTATCGTAAATGCACGAGTGTTCTTGATGATCGCATGCGAACGAGCGCTATGATTCACAACGATGAGAACACTCGGAGGATCTGCGGTGACGCTGGCGACGGCAGTCGCGGTCATCCCGTTCAAATATTCTCTATCCGCGCACGTAATTACGTTAACGTTAGCGGCGAAGCGGCGCATCGCTTGCCGAAATTCGTCGTACGACACTGGCAGCCGTTGAAGGAGGGCGTCAGTATCAATGATTTCGGTCAAAGCGGCCTCTCGGATGGCACGTAACGGGTTTCGTTCCAAGCATCATGTCGGCAGCCTTTTCCGCGATCATGATAACAGCCGCGTTGATATTCCCGCCAATTAGGTCCGGCATCACGGAAGCATCGACAACGCGCAGACCGTCAACGCCGAGAACCTTCAAATGTGTGTCCACCACTGCATCAAGGTCAGTGGACGCGCCCATCTTGCATGTTCCCAATGGATGAAAGACGGAGCTGGCCGTTGCCCTCGCGTAACTATTGATCTCGTCGTCCGAGTTGATATCAGGGCCAGGCTTTGTCTCAATGTCCCAGAAGGCACGCACTTCCTTCTGCTGGAAAAGCTCCCTGGTCATCCGAATGCCTTCGCGAACGATCTTGAGGTCGTTATCCGTCGCGAGAAAGTTTGCTCGTATACGAACGCGAGAAAGCGGGTCAGCTGAGGCAAGGTGAACGGAGCCTCGGCTCTCCGGCCTCAGGGGTGTCGGCCGGCACGCGAAACCGTCCTGATACGGCGCCACGAAGGGGGGCAGGTATGGACGCGCTCCCATGGGAAATACCCTGAGCAGGAGCTGAATGTCGGGGGCCTCGCCGGCATACTTGCTTCGCAAGAAGGCCGTCACGTTATTTGGCAAGTTTGCCGCTATGCCGCTTCCGAACAGGTATGCTTGTGCAAGCGAGAGAACGATACGGTCCAGTCGCAGCGCTTTGTTCAAAGGACCCGGCTCTATTCTTCGGCACTCGACGTCGGCCGCGATGTGATCCTGCAGGTTTGCACCGACCCCGCGGAGAGGTGCCCGCACCTTGATGCCGTGCCTGCCAAGCTCGTCCGGGTCGCCAATGCCGGATAGCATGAGGAGTTGCGGCGAGTTGAACACGCCGCCGCATAGAATGACCTCTCGGTTCGCTTCCGCTTCCTGGGTTTTCCCACTCTGACTGTAACGAACACCGCGCGCTCTTTGGTGCTCGAACAACAATTCGCCGACGGCTGCCCGGGTTTGAACCGTCAGATTGGGCCGCTTCCGAGCAGGGTGCAGATAGGCAACCGCCGCACTGCATCGGCGGCCATTTCGTACCGTAAACTGACTGTGGCTGAAACCCTCCTGGGTAGCGCCGTTATAATCGTCAACGGACGGATGGCCTGCGGACCTTCCACCGGCAATGAAGGCATCCAGCAGCGGATCCGGGAAGTGCGGCGACGACACCCCGAGCGGACCGTCGCCGCCGCGAAATTCGTTCGCGCCTGCCGACCATGTCTCTTGCCGCTTGAAATATGGCAGCACGTTTCGGTAGGACCAATCCGGCAGACCACGGCTTGCCCAGCGATCATAATCGGACCTGTGGCCTCGAACATATGCCATCGCGTTGATCGAGGAGGAACCGCCGACGACCTTGCCGCGATACATCGGAAGACTGCGTCCCGCGAGGGTTAACGAAGGCTCCGTATCATAGTGCCAATCCCAGCGACGCTGGAGGACGATGCGGCCCCAGGCAAGGGGAATGGACAACCAGGGGTCCCAATCCCAATCTCCCGCTTCCAGCAAAAGAACGGTGGTTGTGCCGTCACGGGTTAGACGGTTAGCCAGCACACAGCCGGCCGAGCCGGCGCCAACCACGATATAGTCGAAATTCTTGACGGTGCCCCCGATGCGGCTTCTTGAAGTCATCCGTGGGTAGACCGCCATTCGAGAGACGGAAGAATCTGTTCGGCGAACCGGTCGAGGCCCTCAAGCATCGGATGAAAATGCAACATTGCGCAGTCAATTCCGATCTCTCGCAATCGATGAAGGCGCTCAATGATCAATTCCCGGGTGCCAACCAAACATGCGCCAAGACCAAATGAGGGCACGGCTTCGAGTTGGCTCTTCTTGCCATTCTGCGCAACTTGTTCGGCAATGGCCTCGGCATCTTCCTGCTTACTCTCACAGATGACATGTGCGTCGATCGCGAATTTGATACGCCGGCCAAACCTCGCGCTTCGCGCGTTCATTTCGGCCGTCGCTTTCGACACACGGGCGCAAAGATCGTCGAATGCCCGAAAATCGCCAGCCTGCGGGACGAACCAGTAATCGCAATACTCCGCGACAACATCGAGCCCGGGTTCGGCACGGGTTGCGGTGTATATCGGCGGATTCGGCCGCGTGACCGGCTTCGTCGGCAAAGACGCCTTGTCCAGGCGATAGAACTCGCCCACGAAGCTGAACTCCTCTTCGGTCCAAAGGCCCTTGATGACCTGGACAAACTCGTTCATGCGCCGATAGCGATGATCGGCCTCGGCGAGCCAACCACCGTTGCCATATATATTGAACTCTTCCGGCCACCATCCATTGACGACGTTCATCGCGAAGCGGCCACTGCTTACACGGTCGAGGGTCGCCCCCATCTTGGCCACAAGCTGGGGATGAAAGATCCCGGGATGAGCCGCGACCATGATCTCAATGCGCTTGGTTTGAACCGCCAACGCTGTCGCAAGAATCCAGGCGTCCGGATCTGGCCCGAGGTGACGCGCCGCTACCAAAGTTGTGTCGAAACCAAGCGAGTCGGCTCTGCGTATGACGTCGGACGCGAAGAGGAAAGCGGCATCCCCTTCGGGGCCAACTTCACGGGTCTGCAGTTCCGCAATGGCGTTGGCCATGCGCGGCTCGCGACGGATGGTATGCGGCAAGGGCGTCCAAACGCCTAATCTCATTTAACAGGTCTCGTCAAATCTGATGGCTGATGGAGCTACGACGATGCCGAATTGTAGATCGGTCCACGAAGACGAGCGAGAACAGCTTTTCGAGCTCGGCGCTGCCAAAAAGGCAGCGCTCACTCCGCGGTTTGGCGCTCTAAAAAATCGCTCACAGGCATCTATATTTTGCGCTTGTGATGCGAGCAGCGATCGCGTTGGTTGGTGCGGAATTTGCTTGTGAGTGTGCATGCAACAGAGCGATTACCATCCCAATGTATCGAGCGGCATTGCCGCTACTATGACGGGAAACATCACATCCCCTCAGTCGACGCCGTTCTTCCTGCTCGCGCCTGTTTGTTCTGGCATTGAGTTCCGCCCTCGGTTTGTGACGGAAGCGTGCCGATCGTCCCCGGGAGTTTCCGGATGATGGCTCTACCGCTCACCGACAGGCGATATCACCTGGCGACGACCGTGTCCGACGCGCTTCTTGCAAAGCGAGAGATGGGCTCCGGAGCTGTCTATCTCGGCGGCGGTACTGCTCTGCAACTTGGCTGGTCTGACAGTCAAGTCCCGCCGTCCTTGATCGACGTCACGGCCTTGCGCCTGCCTTCGCCCTCCGAGCTCGATCAGGATCATTTGCACCTCTGCGCATTCACGCCCCTTGAGGCTTTTCGCGCCGATCTGCTGGTCCGGCGCGAGTTCAACGCGCTATCGATGGCGTTGGAGACAATCGCCTCTTTCGAAGTGCGTGGGCTGGGGACGCTCGGCGGTAATGTGACATGGACGAAGGGCGATCTCCGGCCGCTCATGCTTGCGGTGGGCGCCGAAGCGATGACATCGGGCGGCGTAATCCCCTTCGCGCGTTGGATCGAGCATCGAGATCCGGATACGCTTCTTTTGTCGATACGGATTCCACGTGCATCTAGCGGCGTTTTTTTCGAGAAAGTCGGCTTTCGCGCGGCCTTTTCACCGAGTTGTGTGACGTTGAGCTACTGGGTTCGCGATGGTCATGCTTGCGTTGCGATCGGCGGTGGCGAGAACCGCGTGGGACGATTGCGGCGTGCAGAAGATGCATTGTCGTCGCGGCGGCCGCTGACGGTGATCGAGCTGACACACATGATCAGCGACGAGGGACTTCTAGCGGACGATGCTGCCTGTTCCGCCGAGATCCGCGCGGAGATGACCGCACGCATCTTGCTTAGCGCAAGATTGGATCTAGAGCGCAGGAAAGCGGGTGCAAGATGAACGTCGTTTCACGAGCGGTGGCAACCGATCTTCCGCGTAAGGCGCGGCCGCTCCTGACCATCAGCGGAGTTGAAAAGGTTTACTCCAACGGCATGCAGGCGCTTGCCGGCGTCGACCTGACGCTCCCGGGCGAACCGCAATTTCTGAGCCTGCTTGGACCATCCGGCTGCGGCAAAAGTACGTTGCTTCGCATAATGGCAGATTTGGATAGGCCTACGGCCGGGACGATGGACTGGCCGACGACCAACTGCGACGCATCCGGTCGTCCGCTCGCGGATCTCGGCTTTGTATTCCAGGAGCCGACACTCATGCCGTGGGCAACCGTGTTCGAAAATATGTACCTGCCGTTTCGGGCGAAGGGGAAGAGCCGCAAAAGCGTTCGTGACGAGATCATGGCCGCCCTTGCGATGGTGCGTCTCGAACGATTTTCCGATCACTATCCGCGTCAACTCTCGGGCGGCATGAAGATGCGCGTATCGGTGGCGCGCGCGCTGGTCCGCAAGCCGCGGCTCTTGCTCATGGACGAGCCGTTCGCTGCGCTCGACGAGATCACGCGCATGAAGCTCAACAACGACTTGCTGGAGATGTTTCAGGCCCACAAGCTCACGGTCGTCTTCGTGACACACAGCGTCTACGAGTCCGTCTATCTGTCCAACCGGATTGTGGTGATGGCCGCGCGGCCGGGCCGGATCGTCGGTGACATCGCGATCGACGTGCCATATCCGCGAGGCGAGATCTATCGGACGTCGCGCACTTACGCCGATTACTGCCGAACGATTTCGTCGCTGCTGGCTGATACCATGCACGATTTTGACGGAGAGCAGCATTGAACCTCGTTCGCGAACTCCGGTTGCCGGGAAGCACGAGCGTTCCCGCAACGGCGGGATTAAAGCCAATTGCCGTGAAGACGGCGCCATGGCTATTTGGGCTCGCCGTGCTCGTTTTTTGGGAGATGATCACCCGTTTGAACAACGTGCCGGCCTATGTGTTGCCGGGTCCTCTGGCAATCCTGGAGAGCCTTCGAAAGGACGCGCCGGAGTTGTTACGGGCGCTGCTTTTTACCTTGCGTGTCACGGTTCTTGCTTTCTTGGCGGCAGCGATCGGCGGTCTTGTTATTGGCCTGTTCATGGCTTCGTCCCGCATAGTGGAGCGGACGCTCTTCCCGTACGCGGTGATCCTCCAGGTCACCCCCATCGTTGCAATCGCGCCGCTGATCATCATCTGGACCGACGATATCCAAATCGCTTTGTTAATATGCGCGGTCTTGGTGGCCTTTTTTCCGGTCCTATCCAATACGGTTGTGGGCCTTCACAGCATTGACCCGAATTTGTCGGACCTCTTCAAGCTGTATCGCTTGTCGACCTGGCAAACGCTATTTTATCTCAAGCTACCCAGCAGCCTTCCGTTCTATCTGGCGGGTCTGCGGATCGCAGGTGGCCTGGCTCTCATTGGCGCGGTGGTCGCGGAATTTGTGGCGGGAACAGGGGGCCGCGCTTCGGGCCTCGCCTACAGCATCCTCGACTCCGGTTTTAAACTGCAGGTGCCGCGAATGTTCGCGTGCCTTGTGCTTATCGCGCTTGTTGGAATCGCGATTTCCATCTGTCTGTCAATACTTACGCGCTTCTTGCTGCGTAATTGGCACGGCTCTGCGGCGCCTCGTCGGTGAGGCAACGATGACCACTCGTTCGTTAGCGGAACTTCGGAGAGCCTTCGCGGAGCGACCAGACGCGAACTGGAAACTGACTGGCGGAAAAGGGTTTCTGACCGACTTGGCTCCAGCTGACGCACTTGTTGGTCGTGTGTGGCGTAGTTCAGTGGCTCATGGACGCATTCGGTCGATTGACACGCGTGCGGCGGCGGCCATCCCAGGCGTTGTTCGGATCGTTACGGCAGCTGATGTGCCAGGCGTAAACGGTTTCGGCCACTATGCTGCGGATCAGCCCGTGCTTTGCAGCGACCGCGTAAGAATGATCGGTGACCCGGTGGCGGCCGTTGCGGCTGTAAATGCTGATATCGCCGCTCAGGCAATCGCGGCCCTCAAGGTCGATATCGATCCGATGCCTCTCGTTATCAATCCGGAGACCGCGCTCGGCTCCGACACGATAGCGCTCCACCCTCAAGGTAATCTGTGCCACGAGAAGAGGTACGAGAGGGGTGATATTGAGACAGCGTTTGCAAGCTGCGCGTTTTGCGTCGAAGACACCTATTATACGGGGCGCCAGCTGCACATTGCCATGGAGGTGGAAGGCGGATACGCGGTGCCGGAAGCTGATGGAACGTTCTCGGTCTACGCGGGAAGTCATTTTCCGCACGGTGACCAAGCCGCGCTCGCCGCCATCATGGCTATGGAACCTTCGCGTATTCGAGTAACAGCTTCGCCCATGGGCGGCTCGTTCGGCGGACGGGACACTCTGAGCGTGCAGCCCCTTTTGTTGCTGCTGTCCCAGCTGACCGGTCGGCCTGTCAAAATGCAACGGTCGCGAGCTGAATCGATAATGTGCGGGGATACACGGCATCCCTTTCGGATTCGAATGAGGACCGGGTGTGATGGCGCCGGGCGTCTCATAGCCCACCAAGTGGACATGCTGGCCGACACCGGTGCTTATACGACGTCGGGGCCAGAAGTTTTGGAAACGTCGTTGGAGAACGCGCAAGGTCCGTATGACTTTGCTGCTGTCGCGCTGTCTGGCCGCATGGTGTTCACGAACAACGGCAACGCCGGCGCTTTTCGCGGCTTTGGAGCGGTTCAGGCGCAATTCGCGCTTGAGCGCCAGATCGAACGGCTGGCGGCCCTTGTCGACATGCCGTCAGCCCGCTTTCGCTCCAACAATCTCAGGCCAATCGCCGAAGGTTCCCTCGGCCAGGTCACAACGGGTGCGCAACATCCGGCCAGGGTGCTCGATGCCATCGCAGCTTACCCCTTGCACAGCCGGCTACCTGAGGTGTCGGAGACGCGCTATGTGCGGGGTGTCGGTCTCAGTCTGATCACCAAAGGCGAGGGCTTTGGAAAGGGTGGACCAAACGCCGGCGGCCTGTCGATGTCCTTGGCGCCGACGGGAAAGATTGTCGTTGCGATCGGTGTCGTCGAAATGGGGCAAGGGGCAACTGCGGTCGGCGCCGAAGCAGCGGCGAAAGCACTCGGTGTGGCCCAGACAGACATCACCGTGCAACTCGGATTGTCGCGTGATCCCAGTGCTGGGCCGAGCGCCGCGTCGCGCGTTACGGGCGTCGTCTACCGCGGCATTCGGACTGCGGCACCGTTGCTGAGCAACGATCTGTTGCGTCTCGCGGCGCGGCATCTTAATCGCCGCGCCGATGAACTCGAATTGGGGCGTGCTGGGATTTGGGAAAAAGGTGCGGGTCGCAATCAGCCGCTCTTGTCGTTTTCGAAGCTCGCTGGATCTCTCGGCGAGGCGTTGCCGTCTCATCAGGTCGAGATTGCGGCTGTTGAAACCCCGAGCCAGATCAAATCGCACAGCGACTTCAACGCTGCAAGTGCCGTTGCGAGTGTTCTGATCGATCGCTGCACCGGTGCAATAAAGGTCGAGCATATTGCGATGGTTGCGGCTTGTGGTCCGGTGATCTCCCCCATCGGCTTCGTTGGGCAGGTGGAGGGGGGCGCGGTGATGGGCCTTGGCATGGCGGTTCTCGAGTTCTTGCCGCAAGATCAAGGGAAATACTTCTTTCGCAATTTGGACGGCTACATGGTGCCGTCGCTCATCGATGCTCCCGTGGTCGATTTGATTGCGATCGAAGATATCGATGCAAGCGATGATCTTGGCCCGCGCGGTATCGGAGAGATCAGTCTTAATGTGACGGTCCCGGCAATCGCCAACGCTGTTGCGAATGCCTTGAACGCGCCAGTTGTGCGATTGCCAATCCGGCCTGCCGACGTCCTCGCTGCCCTTCGGCCCAAGGGGGAGGCATGAGCGGAGAGGTTACAATTAACGGCATTAACGTCGCGCTTGATGCAGGCCGGCCAACGCGGCGGCTCCTTGATATCCTGCGTGAAGACCTCCAACTGACGGGCGCGAAACACGGTTGCGGAGTTGGTCGTTGTGGCGCCTGCACGGTGTTGCTTGACGGAGCGCCGGTTCAATCTTGCCTGGTTTTCTCGGCCAAACTCGCGGGTCGGAACGTCACGACGATCGAGGGAACCCCGGAGACAAGTCCCACGCGGTCTGTCTTGGCGGCAGAGGGTGGCTTCCAATGCGGTTACTGCGCACCTGGGTTTGTCATGAGCCTCGAATATTGGGCTTCCCAGTCGCCACGCCCGTCGCCGGCCGAAGTCGAGCGAATGCTCGCTGGTCATTTGTGCCGGTGCACCGGCTACGCCGGAATTCGCAGAGCGCTGGCAGCGCTCTTCGGCCCCTCCTCGAAAGGCCTCCCAGGTCAGTAGTTATTGCGAAGCCATGCACCGCCGGCCAATGCGGCTTCGCGCGGCCGTGATGGAGTTGATGGCTGGCTGGTCAACACGGCTCCAGCGCCGGCTCAACGGAAGCGCTCTAATAACTCGCACACACAGCGCTCAATATTGCGCTTGTTAGTCGGAACGTCCGCAATCACTTTCGTCCTGCCGGAAACATACTTGCAGGGGAAAACGAACGATGAGCACCATCTACAGAATCCTTGCCGGCCTGCGCCCACTGGCGTTTGCTGCCGGTCTGGCAATCCCGGCGATGACTCCGGCAATGGCCGCGGACAAGATCGTTATCTACACGAACTGGTTCGCAGAGGCCGAGCACGGCGGCATTTGGCAAGCGAAGGCGGCCGGCATTTTCGAGAAGTACGGTATTGACGCGGAAGTGCGGCAGGGCGGACCTCAGGTCAACACCTCCCTCATCTTACTCGGCGGCAAAGCCGACTTCGTGATGCTTCACAACTCTGGGGAAATGTTCAGCGCCGTGAAGGAGCGTACGCCTCTTGTCGCCGTCGCGTCTTACTACCAGAAGGATCCGCAGGCGATCCTGACCCACAAGGGCGAGGACAAGGACTCGCTCGGAAATCTGAAGGGGTCACCGGTTATTCTCTCACAAGACGCGCTCAATTCCTGGTGGCCGTGGCTCAAGTCGAAGTACGGCTACACCGATGATCAGATCCGGCCCTACAATTTCCAGATGGGCGCGTTCCTCAGCAACAAGAAATCGGCGCAGCAGGGCTACATCACCACAGAGCCGAGTATGGTGCGCAAGGAAGGGATGGATCCGAACGTTTTTCTGCTCGCCGATTACGGCTGGAATCCCTACTCGGCGCTCCTCGTGACTCGGCAGGAAACCATCGACCAGAAGCCAGACCTCGTGAGGCGCATGACGCAGGCGACGCTCGAGGGCTGGTATAGCTACTATCAAAACGGAGCGGCAGGTAACGCACTTATCAAGCAGACGGCGCCGAACAACACGGACGAGGTCATTACGAACGCTTTGGACGAGATGAAGAGGAACGGCATCGTTCTCTCCGGGGAAGCTCTCACTTTGGGTATCGGGGCAATGACCGATGCCCGCTGGAAGGAATTCTTCGACAGCGCGGTTAGCGCTGGGCTCTACGAAAAGGACTTGAACTACAAACGGGCCTACACGCTGAAGTTTGTGAACGATCAGGACTTCTTCAAAAGTATGCAGGCGAAGTATCCAGACGCCGTGAAGAACGCGAGTGCAAAATAAAGCCGCATCCAACGCGGGCGAAAGAAGGGCGGCGAAAAGCGCATTTGATTATGTCGTGAGTTCACGACGAAGCTTGCTAAGGCTAACTCGCGAGCGCATCGATAACCGTTCCGAATACAGAGGCGTGGCGGACGCTACGAGCGACCGCCACGCCTCACGCCCTTGAACGCCAGAATTCATGGCTAACAACTCTCAGACAAGAACTGAGAAAGCCAGGAAAAGAGCTAAAAATGGGGCTCTTGTTTCATTGCAAGCGAAAGGCACAGTGAATCTTGAGGACCCCTCGCGTTCCCAAGCGACAGCTTAATCCCATAGCAAAGCGTACCTAAAAGGCCGTATTAGCGCCTCTCTCTAAAGGCGAGCGGCGTGTACAGAAAAATGCGATGGTCGCGCCCTTCCCCGGATCAACGAAGAAATGCAGGAAATCCGGGTGGCCGGGCGGGTCGATGCTGAGCGCATCGGCCTCGTCGGCGCTCCCTCCGCGATGGCGCGGCCGTGCTAGCCGTGCGGCCGTCCGCTACCTGTGGTAATAACCAGCCGAAACTTCACCGGGGAAGTAGCGGCGATGAAGCTGACCGAAGCCGAAATAAAGGAGCGCGTTGCGGCGGCGCAAGAGCGCAGGAAGAAGCTGGTCGATCTAAGGCTGGCTGTCCTTGAGGGACACCTCATCATGGAAGAAGCGCTCAATGGCTTCCTCGAAACCTCCATGTTTAATCCCGGAGAGGTCAAGCTCGATCGAACGAACTTCCACGTGAAAGGCAGTTTCGCCGTGTCGCTCGCGGCAAGCCGCGGCAAAGATGAACTGTGGGCGGCATTCTGGGCGATCAATCAACTTCGAAACAAAGTCGCGCACAACATCGACTCTGAGGAGATAGACGAGAAGATGGAATACCTGCGGAAGGTTTACATTGCGGCGCTCGAACCGAAGCCAGCGGAGTACGCCAAGACGCTGGGCGATAAGGATCTCGCGGACCAAGCCTGCGGCGTGTGTGCCGGTTTCCTCGGGCAATTGGCCTCAGAGGCTAAGACGCGTCGGAGCATAATCGACCAGTATTGGAAAGGGCCATAGCGTCCTCGCTTCGCTGCCGGACGCGCGGAAATCTCGTATCGGACATCAGGTTCGCTCGTATCGGACATCAGGTTCGGCTGCGTATTAACCGACGCGGAGCGAATCCTTGCTGCATTCCTCTGTGTGAATGTAGCTGCTCAAGATCGGGTTGGATTGAAAGACGACGATGAAGTCTTTTCCGAACGGCGTTGCCGGGTCACGATGAATTTGCACAGCCCTTCTTCCAGCCGCGTGCATGATGAAGTCTGCCACTTCCAGCTCTGGCAAGCCGTGCGATTTTTCGATGAGCCCTTTGTGTACCGGGATCATTTTGCCGTTGATCTCGGCAACCGTCCCACCAAAATGTTGTTCGATAGCGTTATCCAGCCGATTTGAAGCCTCATGCAGGAATGCCACCTCGTTCGGCTCGGGTGAGACGCGCCTCAGCAAATCCGTGTACCGGTTCATCATCGAACCGGTGATGATTTCTAACGGCGTCTTGCCAGTCGGCAGCACAGCCGATTTCGACATCGTCACCGCAAGGCGCGCAAACTGTTGCTCGCGGAAAAACTTTGACAGGGCATCAAGCTGTTCGGTTGTTGGGTTGCGAAGCTCATTGGCATGCAGCGGGACATCTTCACCGCCGAAATGCGCGGCCTTCATCGCGCGCCATGGCTCTGCGATGACGGCAGCCGCCGATGAGCTGTTAATCGCGCACCCACCCAACCCGAACACCGGGTAGTTCTTGTCGGCAAACGTCTCGTGGCCAGTCTCGTCGATAAAGAACAGCAGACAGTTTGGTCCAACCTGCAATCGTGCGGCGACTTTCTGATTTACCATGAACCATCCTCAACCTGCCCATCGCAGGCGCGGGAACCAGAGCGGGCCGGGCTTTTACCCGACGAAGATGGGACCGCGCCAGCGATTTCGAGTCGACCGGGCTCAATAGCAACTGCACTGGTGGCATTCGTTCGCGCGGGTCGATGGCAGACGACGGAAGATCAAATCACACATCAGCGCGCGTCTGTGCCCCGGCTGTACCCCGAGATTTCCCGGGCACAGGCGGCGGGAGATGGCAAAATAAGTTATTGATTTTATTGTGTTTATGGTGGGCGCACAAGGGATCGAACCTTGGACCTCTCCCGTGTGAAAGAAATCAGGTGGGCGGGTATCGTTGCTGGGTAGTGGCGTACAAATAGGACGAATCGAAACCGCTTTTGCCGAGAGCGTGACGAGCAGTGAATCGGCCGCGAGTCAGGGGATTCCACACACGACAGCGAGTTGAAATTGTTGAGACTTTGTTCTCCTCCATTACTATCATTTATAAGGTCAGCCCTTGAGAAATTTGGCGTAGGCGCGAATGTCGATCATCGGCACGGTCGCCTCGGCCTGCAGACGGGCGATCAGCTCAAGCAGGAACGCCGTCGCCGCCCGGGTGCTAGTCTCAAATTTCACCTCATCCTTGCCCCCGTAGAAGATGCCGTGGGCGGCGACGCAGCCGATATCGAGTTGCGCAGTGGCCTGCGCCGCCACCAACGCGCTTTTCAGCGGCTCGCCCATTGCTGGTGTCCATTCGCTCTCGAACGTCAGCAAGCCGCCAATGATGTGTCCAGGCACCTTCGCCGGCTGCACGCCGTTCGCCGAAGGAATCGGCAAGCTGGTGCGGTGCAGGGCGCGGACGCTGACGATCTTCTTGGCCGCATAGTCGATCTGGCCCGCGTCGATCGACTGCTTGGCCTCAAAGACCGCGTAGACGCTCTCGGCCGGGATCACCAGTGTGCCTTCTTGGTTGAAGATCAGCGGGGTGTATTGCCGGTCATAGACGACGATATCGAGCTGTTGGCTCGTCGTGTCGTTGCTGTCGATGACGAACGCCTTTGCCACCCCGATAGCGCTGCGGCAAGTAGTTGGTCAGCAGCTCGATCCAGATGCCCTCGGTGGCGTCGCCCTTGGCGACCGGATGACCGATTGCCGCGCGGCTGCGCTGGAGCCGCATCTCGATCTCACCGTGAAGGCCAGCCAGGAGTTTTTCGAGCGACCAGGCGCTCATACAACGATGTCCCGCCAGTACGGCGCCACCAGGGCCGCGTGCGCCGCGCCGCCAATGGCCTTCTTTTCGGTCGCGTTGAGGTCGTCGGAGATGATGTTGTTGGTGTTGGCCGGGTCGATGAACCGCGCCGTGGTGATGTTGTCGCGCAGATAGGTGAACACCGTGCGCATGTTGTCGGCCAACGACGTGTAAACCTTACCTTCGAGCGCCTTGATCACGGCAAGCTCGAGGTAGAACGAGGGGAATTCCAGACCCTTCTGGGTGCGCCAGAGCTTCGTAAGCCGGATCTCCGCTTGCCGGCCGGACACCTTCACCTTGGTGATGTGCTGCGAGATGTCGGTCTTCGTCCAGGTGTCGCCGCGTCGCTTGTAGAGGCTGTGGTCGTTGCAGAACCAGTTCTGGCGCTTGCCAGGCACGAGGTCGACGGCATAGCCGTAGACGGTGATGCCGACCGAGACGTTCTGCCGGCGGGGCTGATAGCCAGCCCTCGTCAACGCAACCACTAGGGTGTTGTGGATTGCGGACAGGCTTTCCGCCGTGTCCGGCCTGAGCGAGATGAACAGGTCGAGGTCGGTGCCGCTGCGGTTCGCCGTGCCCTTTGCGTAGGAGCCGCTCGCGGACATGTCGATCATGTACCCACCAGCCCACTTCTCGATCACGGGCCTGATCGCGCCCGGCACGAACAAGGCGGGCGAGCCGACGCCGGTGGGCACGAACTCCCGCGCCAGAATGTCGTTCAGGTAGTCCTGCTCAGGCACCATGCGCCAGCCTGGCTGGTTCAGGAGGTTATAGAGGCTATATGCACTGTGGGCGCTCATTGGCGAGGTGTCCTACGAGATGACCCTGACGCCGGCGCGGATCGTGCCTGCGCGGCCGCCAAGGTCGATGGTTACATGCCAATGGCCTGATTGCGGCACCCGGAGCCTGATGGGGGATTGTCGCGCCTCGCCGCCGAAATACCGGTGGCGACCGCCCTGCCGGTAGCTCTGAAAGTTGCTGGCATCCATCAGCCGCACGTTGGCGGCGTGATCGAGGCTGACGACGACTACCTCGCCGCCGTTCAGGTGGCCGAGGTCATTGTGCAGGAAGTTCATCCGTCATTTGTCCTTCACGGTGGTGTTGGGGTGAGAGCGGCCATGCTTGGTGGTGACGTAGCGGCCGCTAATGGCGCTGCGATAGTGCGGGCCGCTGGAGCCGTGGCTGCCCGATGCCTCATGCACGGTTGTGTTGGGATGATTCCGGCCATATCCGCCAGAAACGTACTGCCCCGAGACTGCACTTCGGTAAGGGCCGCTGCCCTTAGACGATTTTGACATGGTGGTTATCTCCAAATCGGCGATTGCCAGAGCGGTATCAATTGCTATCTTGCAATTATCGCTCGATTCGAGTTCAAAAGCAATACGGCGGAAAACGGGGAGATAATGGCGTCAGGCAGATTCGACGGCGAGGCGTTCTTCGCGGCAATTGACGGCGTGCGGATCACGCGTGATCTCACATGGAAGAAGGTCGCCGAGCAGTCGGGCGTGCCGGCGTCGAGCTTGACGCGCATGTCGCAAGGTCGGCGCCCGGATGTGGACAGCTTGGCGGCGCTGTGCGCCTGGTCGGGGCTGAAGGCTGAGCAGTTCACGCGCGACTCGCCTAAGACCAAGGAGAAACGCGAACCTCTGGCAGAGCTGACGGCGCACCTGCGCGCCGATCCCAACCTGACCAAGGACGGGGCGAAGGCGCTGGAGGCGCTCATCAAGGCCGCGTACCAGCAGTTCAGGAAAAATCGGTAGCTGGGGAAAAATGGCCTTACGTCGGGGGTTCAAAGCCGAAGCGAATTGGTATGCGAGCAGTCTCCGCAAGGAGCTGGACATCGCGCCGCATCTTCCGCTTTGCCCCTGGCAGCTCGCCGAGCATCTCGGGTTCCCGGTCTTTCCGTTGAGCGCCTACATCGCGGTAGAGCCTGATGCGGTTGCCTACTTGCGCTCGGGCAAGGGCCAGAAGGATTTTTCCGCCGTCACCCTGTCAGCCGGCCAGGAGCGCTTTATCGTCCACAACGATGCGCACGACGAAAAGCGCCAGGCCGCAGACATCAGCCACGAGCTGGCGCACGGCCTGCTATTGCACCCCCCGGTCGCGATCTTAGACCCGTCCGGGAGGCGCAACTACGACAGGGCGATGGAGGAGGAGGCCAATTGGCTTGGTCCAGCGCTGCTAGTGTCGGATGAAGCCGCGATGCACATCGCGGCATTGGGGCTGCCAATCTCCAAAGCGTCGGACATGTATGGCGCCAGCGAGCCGCTGGTTCGGATGCGGTTGAACGTAACCGGTGCTTACCAGCGGGTGGCGAACCGGCGTCGGTATGCCTGACTGGAGCTATGCCTGACTGGAGCTATGCCTGACTGGGGCAACGAAACGGCGCTGCTTCGCGCAGGGCCTCGCGGGTAACCCGTCAACAGCACGTCAACAGCAAACTGCGTTTCGTTCCGATCTTGTTCTTTCTCAGTTTGCACATCTACAGGCCTTTTCGCTTTGATTTGGCACGAGAATTCGTGTTCCGGCCTACCTTAACATGGTAAGGATCACAGGCCGACGTTTTGTCGCTCGCACCACGGGCTTGAGACGGCAGGGCTGATTCTTGCATCACGGAAGAATTACCTGGTCGAGCAAATGTACCGGCCTGGGTCAGCTAATCCCACTTGATCGAGCATTTCGGTGTTTTGGGAATCACGCCCATAACGGGCGGTTTTGGAAAATACTGCGTCGTAACTTGCACATCCTTGGCGCGCTCGTCATCAAACAGCAGGGAGATGAGTTTTAGCGCTTCGTCGAGGCCTGCGGAGATACCGCCACCGGTCAACCGATTGCCGGATGCATTTTGCGAGACTACGAAGCGCCTGTGGGTTGTATCCACCTTGATGCGAGGGAAACTCTGCAGACATTCGGTGAAGTACCAGTGAGTGGTCGCCTCATGGTCGTCCAGCAATCCCGCACGCGCAAGCAACAGCGCACCCTCGCACACCGAGCAAACCCACTTCGCTTTGGCTGCGGTCTTGCGAAGGTATTGCAGATAAGGAGAAGCGGGGTCTTTCATTATGGTTTGAAGTGCAACGGCATCACCGCCGGGGACCCACAGGATATCGAGGGCTGGCATTTGGGCGAAACTCGCCTGCGCCTCAAAGCGCACGCCGTTTATGGATGTCACGGCGCCACCGTCTTCAGAGATCAGTATCGACTGCAAATCGCCATTGTCCTGGCCAGCCCAATAAAACATTTCCAGTGGGCCGGCGACGTCGAGCAGGTTGACGCCTTCATAAATCGGTATTCCCAACTTCATGGCGAAATCTCCCTGCTGTTGCGCTCTGCGTGAAGGTCGGTCTGCCGCGCGAAGATAGTCAACGCCCCGCAAGAACAAATACTGTCGCGGCGGCCGTTACTGCGGCGTGCATGCGTTTCCAGGTGCTCCAGACCCTTTTCAATTGTCAGTGTTCTCGCGATCCAACTTTGCACCCAAAAGTTCTTGCGAATTCGGAACCCGCATGGTGCCGTCGGGCTGCTGTACCTGTACACGAATGCGCAGAGCACTCCCTTTTGCGGCATCTTTTGGCAAGGCAAGTTTGTAGGTCTGGGGAGTGAGCGCCGTGACGCCGAATGGCGAGATGGTTCCAATCAATTGCCCATCCTCGGTTTCGATATTCAAGGACGATCCACGAGGGAGCGCGCCGACCGTCGCGTCGAGCCATAGGGCCTCGTGCGTGTCCATCGGCAGCGGGACGGTCAATGTGAGCAGAGTAAACGGATCTGCCCCGTAAGCAGCGCTAATGAAGAGACTCGAGCCAGCGAGATAATACAAGAGTCTGCGCACCATCACTCCTTCTTCGGCTCACAACTGGTGAAGGGATATTGCGGTGATCTCATTTGCTCTTGCTGGTGCCACAACGGTCATTCCTGCGTGGTTCATCGTTGTCGTACCAACCCGAGCCTCGCTGGGCACGACTAGGATATTGAGAGTAGGGCTGCTGGTGAACTTTGCCGTGCGTTGCAAATCTGCGATGGCCGCCGAGAGTGGGACCTGAACCGTAACCGGCTGTTGCATGATGTGGTGGCCGAACATGGATATCGTGGCAACGAAAATAGAATTGCCGTCAGGCCCTTTGATGAAAACGTCGAGATCATCGTGTCCGTGTGTTGCCGGCATGTCGACCGTAATGGTCGCAGCGAGTGTGGGCTTTTGGGGGGCTGCCTGCTGCTGAATGACTTGCAACGGAACCGAGACCGAGCCTTCCGCGACGCGCGCGTTCCCGACTTGACGGGTCGAGAGCGAGGCGCGCAGAGGCTGCACTTCAATTGCGGCGACTGCCGTTGCGGGCGTCACCGGAACGACTTCTTCGCCTGAGCCCGGTGAGTAATCGTAGTCGAAGGCACCAATGGCCGCGTATTCGCCTGCGGTCGCCTGATTTGTAGGATTGCCCTTCTGGTCGAAAAAAGGGTTGCCCTTCTGATCGACAAAAAAGACGAATTGTTCCTTGGCCCATCGTGCATAGTCGGAGGTATCTGGCACCGCATCCCCAGCCGCCTTTGGATATCCGTCAGGGAGAATCGGCAAGCCTTTTGCGGCTTGCTTGCGGGTCCAGACGTCCCATAGCCGATCCATATTGGCGTGATGCAGGAAAAAGATGGGGTCAGTCGGAGACATGAAGGCCTGCATGAAGCCGCCGACACCATTGTAAGCGCCACCAACGCAGTTGTGTACGAGGTTATGCGGTTGATTTTCTAGAATGGCGAAGCCTGAGGCAGAGCTGTGGTTTAGGGCTTTCGGGCTCCCAAACGACAAGAAATCGCGCGGTCCCAGGGCATCAAGGATCGTCGATAGCGAAACAGCTTTAAGTACACCCTGTTTTTCAGGTGGCTTGTTGGGGATCATCAGATCGGGCTGTGTCGCCGTGAGGCCGCGCGCATGGCCGCGGTCAAAAAACAGGGCTCCCGCCGGGCTATCGATAATATCAAACCATAGGTCTTCGGGGAAACGAATCGAACGGGTCAGCATCTGGATGTACTGCGGCGAGGGTGTCGGATTGCCGTCGTCGTCCTTCGTCATCGACCAGTAGTTCGACTTGGCGACTGCATCTTGGAACTGCTTTTTGAACTCCGCTGCCGATGCGATGAACGCATTGTTGTTTGGATCGAGAACGTCCTCGAACATGACCTTGGGGATGCGCGGTTCAGCCGTCCAATCCCAGTACGGCAGTGCAAATTCCGGATCACCACTGAGATCGCGACAGATTTGTTCGAACCATCCGATGTATCCGCGATGCCAGGGCAAAAACCACCAGTTGCCATGCGGACAGTCGATCGTGTGAATGAGAGTGTAGCGATACCAATTGCGCGCATCGGTCGGCGGTAAGGAAAGCATAGCCTTAATGGCCTTCTTGTAGCTATCGATCACACGCGCCGGGCAATTGGGATCAGAAATGTTCCAGCGGCGATATTTCGCTGCTGCACTCGACGGAGTTGGAAGCAGCGTGGTGGCTGCAAGTGCGGCTCCTCCGGCCAGAACCTCCCGTCGCGAGATGCGTTGTGATGCGTTCGCCGACATCGAGCTTACCCCCCGTTATTCATGAGCGACCATTAGAAGTAGATTATGGACAAATAATACACGCAATGATAGTTATATCCTCCTTGTGCTGAGAGGACAACGTAAAGTAAGCGAAGGCTCAATTAGTGCACCTTTAGGGGCGAAACACCATGTGGAAGTCTCTGTGGCTGTTGATCGGCTTTTGTCTGCTTCCTCCGACGTTCGCGCTTGCACAAACCAAGTCCCAATTGATGTTCGCGCCAACGGCAACGACCGCTCTTCCGGCAACCTGGGACGGCTCTTTGCCGGGCAAGTGGACCTACCGCAGTTATCTCAATCGGGCGGACATCATCGTCGGCGATGACCCCGACCCTGCTGTTCGAAACCTTGCCGCGATGTTCGGCCAAGGGTCGACTGCCAACAACGCTGCGAAGGCGCTCAGTCTTGTGTTCGGCGAGGGCGTCATGACGTTCGACCCGCCGTCGGGCAACAACGTGACCGGCACGTTCGACATGGGTGGCGGCTATGTACTCGATCTCAAGGGTACGATGCAGATGTCTACTTTCGGCGATATCAGCGTGGAACTGTTTGGCACGGGTCGCGCCGGCACCCCCACCGCGAACTGGGAGTACGATTACCGCGCCAACACAACGCCCAAATGGCCGAATGGCGTCAATCAGATTCCAACACTGGTTGGCACCGTGATCAGAGCAAAGCCGCACGATGGTGGAGCGGCAGGAGTTGTCGCCTCGTTTATTGCGATCAAACGCTAAAGTGAGCGGCCCGCCCGATAGATCGCCGCGAAGTTTTCTGCTTTGCAGGAATGAATAATCGCTGAGGGGGCGCCCGTGTGCACAAAACTTTTCAGCGTAAGTTCATTTTTTGCCGGCTGCTTATTCTCGCTCACTGCCGTGGGACCATCATGGGCGCAGCAAAATACAATCATCCGCCTGTTTCGTAACCCGATCGAACTTCAGCCCGCGACCCCGCAAAAGGCTCCCGGCCAATCCCTGGTCATTTCAAAGGCGCCTTCCGCGTTAGCCCCCCAACAGGACGTCACCTACGATCTAAACGTCAACTACACCGACACGAAGGTTTTTAATCCTTACTTCGGCACCGATGATTCGGTGCATTTGCGATCCTACAATGGTTCGCTCACCGCGCCGACGATTTCCGTGTATCCGTCGCAGAGCGTCCGGATCCGACTCCACAATCAGCTACCTGCCGAAAACCCAACGGACTGCCCACGCCCCGAAGGCAGAATTCACTCCGTTCCAAGCTGTCTGAGCACGACCAATTTGCATTTCCATGGCCTCCATGTTTCGCCCACAGGAAACAGCGACAACGTCCTGCTCCAGTTGTCGCCCGGTGAGAACTTCGAATATGAGGTGAACGTTCCCGTTGATCATCCTGCGGGAACCTTTTGGTACCATTCTCACAGGCATGGCTCGACGGCAGCTCAAGTCTCGAGCGGCATGGTGGGGGCCTTAATCGTGAAAGGAAGGCGCACCCTCGCCGATCGTTCGCAGAACGGAGACATCGCCGACATCGACACTATCTTCAGAAATGTTGACGGTAGCGGGCTCAAAGAAAACGTGATTCTCCTGCAACAGATCGCTTACGCTTGTTTTGACGATCCCAATGCGGATACCGTGACCACTAAGCAGGTCAACAACGGAAAGTCTGTCTGGTATTGCCCGCCCGGCCAAGCCGGAGAGGTCAAGTACTATTCGACGCAGTTCGGTCCGCCGTCATGGCGCAGTTCAGGTCACTTCACCATGATCACCGGCAAGATGCAACCTCAGTTCGGGGAGTGGAAGCCAGGCGAAGGCGAGCCAATCCGCGCAGGAGAGGTACAACGCTGGCGGATCATTCACGCCGGCGTCCGCGACACGGTTGCACTGCAGATCATCAAGGCCACCGATATTGATCCCACACTTGCCGCAGCGCCTGTCGGTGCGCTCGAACAATCCAATTGGGTGGATCAGCACTGCAAATCAGGCGAAGTGGTGCCGCAATGGGAGTTTGCGCTCGACGGCCTGACCCGCAAGCGCGCATCGGTGAAGTCACTCAACATCTTGCAGCCGGCCTACCGTAGCGATGCATTGATCGCGTTTCCCAGCGAAGGCGTCTACTGCGTATTGGATCAATCCGTGCAACAGTCCAGCGTGATCAATCCCGGCCCCGGGCAGAAAGATACTAGGCTGTTAGCGCTTGTTAAGGTGACAGGCGGAACGCCTGTGCAGGGGGATCTCAACGCATACGTCACCAACAGCCTAATCTCGGCAAACCCCGGGATGCCGGGGGGAGTTGTTCAGCAACTGCGCGACAACGACCTGACCGCCTTCGCTCCTACCACCGACCTGTCCCAGCAACCCGTCGCTGCGACCCGCGACGTAGCATTCAATATCTCGTTTCCAGTCGGTGCTCCGCTCCGCTTCGAAGTAAACGGTGCGGTCTACGATCCCTCCCGGGTAGATTTCAAACCGGTCCTAGGGACCACGGAAGACTGGAATGTCACGTCAACATTGGCGGCTCATATCTTTCATATACACGTCAACCCATTCCAAATCCTGGATATCAAGGATCCGAAGGGGGTCTCAATCTTCTCCGCCAACGGTCACTGCACGGAATTGGACTTAAAGGATAAGAGCGGAAATCCAGCACCCGACCCTCAGTACTGCGACCTCAAGGGCGTTTTCCGCGACACGATATTCGTCAAGCAAAACTATCACATACTGCAGCGGACGACGTACGCTCGTTATATCGGAGAATTTGTCTTGCATTGCCACATACTCGACCACGAGGATCAGGGCATGATGCTCAATGTCGAGGTGGTACCAAACGCCGAGGCGAGTACTATTAAGACCGTCGGGCATATCCACCATTAGAATCAAGTTCCTAATGCGTCGCTGGAATGAGGGGATGGTTTCGCGCGTGAAGCTCAGTTAGCCGTGGCGTACTCGCCGAAAGGTCGGTCGCGTTGGTCGAGGCCGCGGCTCAACTGTGGCTCAATCGGGAGGCGCTCTGGATGCCTCCCTAAATTCCAGGTCGGCCGTACCGATGGTTCTATTCAAATGTCCAGACATCGGTTGGCATGAGCTGCGCTACGCTATTTCCGGTCGATAGCCGAGTTTGGCTTGGTCAGTCCGAGCCTCTCCCTAGGAACCCGGCACGCCAACGTTGCTTCAGGCCACTTAACGGGGACCGCGCCTTGAGGAACATGATTGCGAGACACTGGGCGCAGTGCGTATTGTCAGTCCTTTGCATCGTGCTCGCCGGCACCGCCTGGATTGGGTTTCAAAATCTCATACCTTTACCGGCGGTCGCCGGTCTGGTGGATGCACGGATAGACAAAACGCGGCAGAATTACTCAATGATTTTATCGATGCGCGACGCGGGGACGCACGGTCATGCGCTCGTGACTTGGGTAGGCGGCCAAAACGCATCCGAACTGCAGACCTTTTCATTCGGGTACTATGCGCGCGATATCCGCAGCATAATCGAAGTGTTCGACTCAGACGGAACGGTCAGCAATGAGCTATTGCGGCCGATCAATTCGGAGGGGCAAACGCGTTTTTCGCTCGTTTTCTGGGTTGATGCCGCTCAATGGAATGAAACTCGCGCCCTTGTCGACAACTGGCGAGGAAAGGGACGTTACCAGCTCTTCCAACGCGACTGCGTCACTTTCGTCACGGAGATAGTCTCTCCGCTCCGATTGACGGTGCCGAGCCGGCTTCTCTATCCCACCCCGCGCCAGTTCGTCTCCGCTTTGCTTGAGTTTAACTCAGCAAAGCCCGATCATTGAGGATGGCGTGTGCGTATCGATGGGCGGCCCTGGAAGGCTCCCTGACCGGAGGCGCCATCGGCGGCCTGATGGGCATTTTTCTGACAAGTCGAGGGGTCACCGCCGAACTCGGGTTTCTATTGTGGCCCGCTTTCATTCTCACCGCAGCCGCAGCGATCGCCAGCATTGAGGAGCAGACCATTTTGCGCCTCGTGTGCGCATGCGCGCCGTTCGTGTTAGTGCTGTATTCAGTCTTCTTCTGGATCGGTGCCGGAACTCAAGCTTACTTTGTGGGTCGGGTGGTCTTTCTGAAGGGGATCAGCATCCCGCTTGCCGCTTACACCGAGCGCGATTTAGCTATCAGGTACGGGCTCTTCTTTCTCTTCGTTCTATTCGCCTCACCTCCGGCCGTCGTTGGATTTGTGCCCGGTGTGAACGGCCTCATCCGTCTCACGAGGAGCAGCTTCGGAGGCGTGCCATGGAGAGAGCAACCGGAGACCGCGTTTCGTCGATGGTTATTGCGACTTTTTCGGATAGGACTGGTCGCCGCCGTCGCGGGTCTTAACCTAGTCGTGTCGGCGGCCTAGTATGGCCGCGACGGGCCAGCTTGGAGAGGCATCGTGCTTGGGTACGTTCTTCTTGCCGCAATCTATGCGCTAGTTCTGATCCCGCTTTGCATCGTCCTGATGAAGACGTTAGCAACGCTTTCAGCGCTACCTCGAAGTCGAGAAATCTACGAAGGTTTGGCGGCAAGCTGCATTTTGGCAGTATGCGCGGCGCTAGCGCTGACCCGGGGGGCAGGAGTGAATTCTAGCATCCTTATATGGCTCGCTTTCGTTGTCGCGTGTGGCGTCTCGATCTGGGTCCCATCGAAGCTGAGAGCCGTCGACGTGCTTGCGTGCGCAATCGCGCCTGCAGTGGTGCTGCTCGGAACCCTGTTGGCCGTCTATCTCATCCCCGCTTGGCTGGGCTACGGATTGGGCCGAGCGGTCTCGACCGAGGCTTCGGCATTGGTTTCACCGGACCCTACCCGCGCGCTCTCGCTCACCCTTTTCGCAAGTGTTCTGACCGTGCCCGGGGTTGCGATTGCTATCTACGCCCGCGATTGGGTGCTCAGGACAGTAAAAATGATGTATGGCCTTGATCCCAAAAAGCTCACCCGCGTTGAGAAGAGCATCAATTCGATGGTTCGTATCGGAGCTGCAATCTTAGCCATACTGGTCGTGGCGCGCTGACGCATTCAGGGCTGCTGGAGGATCGATCCGACGACGGCAAAGTACGGCGTAGCTGGCGGTCCCAAGCGCTCTTCGCCGCTTCGGTACCGATTGTCGGCGCTAGACTAGGCTGCTCGGCTTCATCATAGCATCTCGTTGGCTTTCTTTGAGGCAAATGAATGGACGCAATCGGCCATGCGGCCCGTCGCATAACCCGCACCGCTGGCGCAGCGCGCCGACGAGAGGAACCCGCGTTCTCAAGCGATTAAGCGCGTCGGGCCTGCGAACAACGAAAGTTGTGCGCCGATCGCAATACGGTCGTCGAGGTGCCCGCTTCCGCTGGCGTGACTCAAGCCTGCGCGCCTCCCTTTATCGGCATCACCTTCTTGGGATCGAGCCAGTGGTCGATCCGATCGGCCCAATGCTGCATTAGCTTCGTGCGCGAGCCGATCAACGCGAGCGGTCCGTGCTTCTTGTAGAGACCTTCCACAGTAGAATTATCGAGATGCGCGAGCTGCAGCTCCACGACATCGCCATCCCATGCCTTGGCGTCCTTGATCTCTTCGTGGTGAGACAGGGTCGAGAAGGTGGTGCGGAATCCGTGTGCACAATGATCAGTCGTGGTGTCAATGCCAAGCAGTCGCAAGCGCTTGTTGAGCGTGTTGTTTGATAGCGGCGCGTCCTTCGAGCAGGAAAACGCGTACCGGCGATGGCCGGTCCGCTTTTGAACGCTGCGCAGGATCGCGAGTGCCTGCCGTGACAGAGGCACGACATGGTCCCAGCCGGTCTTCATTTTGGTGGCTGGAACGGTCCAGCGTTTGGCATCCCAATCGACCTCGCTCCACTCCATTTCATTGACCATGCCGGGGCGGGGAATGGTCAGCGCGTCGAAGCGCAAGGCAAGGCCTACAACGTCATCAAACCTCGCTTTCGTCCAGGGTACGCTGATGAGCTTGAAGACGCGCGTCACGTCGCGCGGTTCGGTGACGCCAGGACGCGGGGTCGAAATGTTGGCAATCATCTGCCCCTTCAGGTTGCGGAATGGATTGTAGCCGTCGCCTTCGACATCGGCATAGTCGCAGATTTGCTCACCGATGCTGCGCACGCGGTCGCGCGTTTCCAGCTTTCCCTCGGTTTCGTATGACCGCATGAACGCGAGAACGTCCGGACGCTTGATGTCCAGCCTAGATAACTTGCCGAAGCGGGCTTTGACGTAGCCGACACGCAGCTCAAGCACTTCGATGGTCTTGGGGTCGCGCACCGCGACGATCCTGCCGCGTTTGACTTTTTCGATTTTCTTCTTCGCGAGCCACTCGTCGGCCCATTGCCCGAAAGAGCGGGCGGCCGCCTGCCTGTGCTTGTCGAGCTGCTTCTCGGTGCTCGGGTCTTTACCTTCCTTGAGCAGGTCTTTGGCCTTGTTACGCTCTCGTCGCGCGTCGGCGAGCGAGAACGTGCCATCCTTGCCGTTGCCGTAAGGGCCGATGGAGTAGGTTTTCCGACGGGTGTGGAAGCGGTAGTCCATCCGCCAGAGCTTGGAGGCAGAGTTGCCGGGCCTGCTCTGGTCGGGCGTGACGAAGAGATAGAGACCGCCGCCGGTCACGTCGGAGATCTTGGCGGGGCTCCACGTGCCGTTGTCGAGTTTCGGTCGCGCGGCGCGACAGTCAACGTCGATCTTGATCTGCTTGGGGTTGGCGCACACGCCATCATTCTTGCCGGCCATCTGCACAAAATCCCTTCGTTCGGAGAAGCGAACGTTTGTTCCCTAGATACCGACAAAAATACCGACAAATCGGGCGGCTGAGACCGGATGAGAACAAACGGTGACGAACACCGATGTACGCTGAAAGGCCTATTTTTCAAGGGCTTCCGAGCACTGCACGAACGGTTGCGGGCGTTTTGGAACGGCCTTGAACAGCCTGGTTGGTGCCCCTGGCCGGAATCGAACCAGCACTCCTTGCGGAACTCGATTTTGAGTCGAGCGCGTCTACCAGTTCCGCCACAGGGGCATTCGCGTTTTGAGGCCGAAAACAGCCCCCGGCGGCGAAGCGGGCGGAATATAGCGGGCGGCCGCAAGCGGTCAACCCGCGCGGATGTGATTTCGTGTCCGCTCGACAGGCTTTATGACACAGGATACGAAGTTTACCGACCTGTTTACCACCTGCATTACCCTTGGGGATGACAGACGTGACGTCACAAACATCCGCTCTTCCGCACGGCCTGCGCGGCGAGGCCAATCCGGCGCTGACCTCCTCGCTCGCCATCCTCGTGATCGCGGCGGCGACGATCGCGGGCGCCTGGTTCTTCCAGCTGGTGCTGGAGATCCTGCCCTGTCCGATGTGCCTCGAGCAGCGCTATGCCTATTATTTCGCGATTCCCCTTGCCGCTTTGGTTGCGTTGGCGGCCGCAAAGGGCGCGCCGCGCGGCGTGGTGCTGGCGGGGCTCGCCATCCTGGCGCTAGTCGCAGTCGGCAACGCGGTGTTCGGCGCCTATCACGCCGGTGTCGAATGGGGTTTCTGGCAAGGGCCGACCGATTGCACCGGGTCCGGCTTCGATCCCGGCAAGGCCGGCAGCCTGTTGGACAATCTCGACAAGGTGAAGGTGATCCGCTGCGACGAGGTGCAGTTTCGTTTCCTTGGCATTTCGCTCGCCGGCTACAACGCACTGATCTCGCTCTTGATGGCCGCGATCGCGGGTTGGGGCATGGCGAGGACGGTGACGCGCTGATCCCTAATCGTCAACGTCGTCCTGCGTTCGTCCGAACAGATGGACGATGCCGGGGATGGCGATGGTGACGAAGATGAAGCGCGAGATGTGATGCGCGCCGACGAAGATCGGGTCGATGTGCAGGGTCAGAGCCAGCGCCAGCATGGCGTCCATTGCGCCTGGTGCGAAAGCCACGATCACGTCCGACACGTGCACCTGGGTGGTGAGCGCGATGATCCCGACAAAGATGCCGGAGATCGCGATGGCGACCACGAACGAGCCGAGCGCCGCATGGAGGTGGCCGGCCAGCACCCGCGGCTTCATTCGCGCAAAGCGGCTGCCGATCAACGAGCCGATGCCGACCAGCGCCACCAGGCGCACCCAGGGCGGCAGGCCGCCGTCGACCAAGCCTGCGCCATGGAGCACGCTGGAGGCGATCATCGCGCCGAACATCCAGCTCGCCGGAAATTTGAGGATGCGCAGGATCAGCGACAGCGCCAGCGAGGCCGCGACCAGGGCGACCAGATGCATCGGCGAGGCGACGGGAAGCACGAGGCCCGGCGAGTTGGCGGGCGCAACGCCGGTCAAGGCCAGCACCATCGGCAGCGCCGCGGTGAGGATGATGACGCGCATGGTCTGCACCACCGCAATCGCGGGCAGGTCGGCGCCGCGCTCGACCGCGAGGATGGTGATCTGCGACAGCGCGCCGGGGCTGCCGGCGAGGAAGGCGGAGGTGCGGTCCCAGCCATGGAGGCGTTGCAGATAATAGCTGGAGGCGAAGGTTGAGCAGAAGGTGGCCGCGGCCAGCAGGGCGATGGTCACCGGATAGGCGCTGATATGGTCGATGAGTTGTCGCGATACCACCGAGCCCAGCGAGATGCCGAGCACAACCAAGACGCCCTGGGTGATGAGCGGCGGCACCGCGAGCTGGCGGCCGCAAATCGCGGCAATGCCGGTCGAAACCATGGCGCCGGAAATCAGTCCGCCCGGCAGGTTGGCCCATAAAAACAACAGGCCGCCGGCGGTGCCGATCGCAAGCGTCTCGAGTGCGATCAGCGCCTTCTTCCGGCTCGGCAGCACAACGGCCAGCGATGAAACGATTTGCCTCACGCCGCCTTATGGCAAATCCGGGAAGGCCAAACAAATGCACTAATGCGATGCAGCATTGCGCAGCCCCGCCTCAACCCCCGCGACGCAAGTCGGGCCTGCCCGACTTGCGCAATCTAAATCCGCGCAACCGGGGTAGACCCCGGTTGCGGGGGAGGGCGACAGGCGGAGGCAGGGTTGGTCGGCTTACTTCGATGCCGGAGCGGCGGCGTCCTTGGCCTTCGCCTTGCACTCGGAGCGGAATTTCTTGCGTTCCTTGCCATGCAGGCCCTTGGCGTCGGCTTCCTTCGAGCATTCGATCGAGGCGGCGCTGTGCGGCTTGGTGCTCTTGCTGGTCGCAGCGGGCGCGGCGGCCGGTGCTGGGGAGGCGGCGGGCGAGGGCGTCTGCGCAAAGGCCGAGCCCACAAGCAGGAGCGAGGCAGCCAGAGCAAGGCCGGCGGCGCGGGAGGAGATCGTGATCATGAAGGTACCTCAGGGGAAGGAGTAAAGGCGCAACCTCGCGCCATGATGATGAACCGAGGATGAATGGATCGGCTCCAATGCTGCCTACGTGGCGACTATATTTTGACTAGCTGTCTTGTCGCGCGCGTCGCCTCGGCTAGGATGTGATCCCGTTTAGCTAGGGAGACCCGGGATGACCTTTCGAGCCAAGTTATTGTGCGCAGCCGCGGTGACCGGCTTCGCTGCATTCGCAGCGACCGCACCTGCGAATGCGCTGAGCAACACCGAATGCAGCGCGAAGTACCAAGCTGCCAAGAAGGACGGCACACTGGGCAGCATGAAGTGGAACGACTTCCGCAAGGCGCAATGCGGCGCCGATGCCACGCCCGCCGCCGCTCCTGCCGCCGCGCCCGCTGCGCCTCCGCCGCCGCCCGCCACCACGACAGCGAAGAAGGAAGCTCCCGCCGCCGCGCCGGCGCCGATGCCAATGGGTAACGCTGTGTTCCCGAACGCGGTCGATTCGAAATACGCCAGCGAAACCCCGGGCAAAGCGCGTATGCACACCTGCGTCGACCAGTATCACGCCAACGCGGCCTCGGGTGGCAATGGCGGCCTGAAATGGATCCAAAAGGGCGGCGGCTACTGGTCCGAGTGCAACAAGCACCTCAAGGGACCGGCGTAACCAATGTGGATGACGGGCCCGGCTTCATCGGCCGGGCCTGTTGATCCCCGCATCGCCGCCGCGAGCGGTTAAACGTGCGAGCGCTTAAACGTGATAGGCTCGAGCCGTTAAGCGGGATTGGAGCCATGGAACGAATTGAGAGCGGTGCCGGTGCGGCACTGGCGATTTTCTTGCAATTGATTTTGCCGGTATCTCCCGGCTTTGCCGCCCCTCCCGTCATGGCGCAAACGGAAACGCAGGCAGCGCCGGCCGCCGGCTCGCTTCCAGCCGCTGACGCCAAACCCGGCCAAGCGCCGGCGCAGGCGCCTGCAACGCCTGGCGCCCCGGTCAGTGCTCCGGCGACGAAATCCGCGCTGTCGATCACGGCATGTTCGGTGAAATATCTGGAGGCCAAAGTCGCGGGCAAGCTCAACGGCCGCAAATGGGTCGACTTCCGCCGTGATGAATGCGGTCAGAAAGAC